>Ga0206116_1000043_pt1 | contig 242274 bp, 208 predicted proteins | sample 3A1Ametagenome_FD_178000 | JGI IMG/M metagenome (GOLD analysis project Ga0206116, IMG submission 178000) | Enriched microbial communities from leaf-cutter ant dump, University of Wisconsin, Madison, United States - 3A1A | ecosystem: Environmental > Terrestrial > Nest > Insects nest > Nest dump...
AAGAAGAGCGCAAAGTACTGTTCAATACATCATCTCTAAAGGTATCAGCAAAGACAGAATCTCTGGTAAAGGATTCGGTGAGTCGGAACCTAAAGTAGACTGTAAAGACAACTGTACCGAAGAGCAAGACGCTGAAAACAGAAGATCCGAGTTTATTATCGTAAAAAAATAATCAAACTATATCCAAATAAAAATCCCCGCAATTGCGGGGATTTTTTTATATAAAAAGAAAATATAAAATTAAGAAGAGAACCAATTTGACACTAAATCACTTTCAAAAGAAGTAGCATTAACATGCGTAAACTCATTAGTAGAACTATGATAGCTATACTCTTTTGCCCATTCTTGATGATTCAACGCAACCTCTTTAACGCTATTAATTATATAATCCACTTCCTCATTAGTTGTGGTTGGATGAATCGACATTCTGATCCATCCCGGTTTTTCGGCTAATATTCCTTGCGAAATTTTGTTAGTCAAATAATGAGACGTTTCTTCATCCACATGTAAGAGGTAATGACCATACGTCCCCGCACAACTACATCCTCCCCTAGTTTGCACCCCAAATCTGTCATTTAAGAGCTTTACGCCAAGATTGTAGTGCAATCCATTAATATAAAAAGAAATTACGCCTAAACGATTCTGATGCTGATCTGCAAGAATAGTCAGATTTGGAACAGTTCTTAATTCAGAAAACACTTTATCTAAAATCTCGTGTTCGCGTTTAAGAATATTATCTACGCCCATTTTTTCCTTTAACTGAATAGCCAATGCCGTTTTGATAACCTGAAGAAATCCCGGCGTACCACCATCTTCTCTATCTTCAATATTATCTAAATATTTATGTTCTCCCCACGGATTGGTCCAACTTACGGTTCCTCCTCCGGGATGATCCGGAATCATGTTTTTGTACAATTTCTTATTAAAAATAAGCACTCCCGAAGTACCCGGTCCGCCTAAAAATTTATGCGGCGAAAAGAAAATTGCATCTAAATAGGACTCTTCATCTGGATGCATATCGATAGCAACATAAGGCGCTGAACAAGCAAAATCGACAAAACAAACTCCGTTATACTTATGAATCAATTTAGCTATTTGATGATAAGGCGTTTGAATACCTGTTACATTCGAGCAGGCTGTAACCGAAGCTATTTTAAGCGTTGCATCTTTATATTTTTCTAGCAATTGTGTAAAACCGTCCAAACAAACCAATCCTTTTTCACAAGCCGGAATAATCTCTACATTAGCAATAGTTTCAAGCCATGAGGTTTGGTTGGAATGGTGTTCCATATGCGTTATAAACACAACAGGTTTTTTCTCGTCCGGAACATTGGTATGCGGTCTTAAATTTTCTGGAACCTTAAGCCCTAGAATGCGCTGGAACTTGTTAATCACTCCGGTCATCCCAGTTCCGGCAGCGATAAAAACATCATCCGCAGAAGCATTTACATGCTTTTTGATAATTTCTCTTGCCGAATGATAAGCCATGGTCATCGCCGTTCCTGAAACGGTTGTCTCGGTATGTGTGTTGGCCACAAAAGGCCCAAAATCATTTATCAATTTTTCTTCAATCGGCCTGTATAACCTTCCGGAAGCGGTCCAATCGGCATAAATAATTTTCTTTTTACCGAAAGGAGAATCAAATTGCTGGTCAATACCTATAATATTCGAACGAAAGGGTTCAAAGTATTTTTCAAGTGAATTAGAGGCCATTTATTTTGAAGTATTTGAAATGAATGATAACGGAAACAAATTTACATCTTTTGCATAAAAAAAGCCTCCTAAAATAATTTTAAGAGGCTTAAAAATTAAGTATGAAAAAGGTTGTTAATCTTTCAAAATATTTCTTGAAATTACAAGCTTTTGGATTTCGGTTGTTCCCTCTCCAATAGTACATAATTTCGAATCACGATAGAATTTCTCTACAGGGAAATCTTTGGTATATCCATATCCACCGTGAATTTGTACCGCCTCAGTCGATACTTTTACACACATCTCTGAAGCATACATTTTTGCCATAGCTCCCATCGTAGTAACCGACAAATGATTATTTTTTAAATATGCTGCCTTGTGTAATAATAACTCCGATGCTTCAATTTCAGTAGCCATATCCGCTAATTTAAATCCAATAGCTTGGAAAGCGCTGATGGGTTTGCCAAACTGATGTCTTTCTTTTGAGTATTTAAGAGCCGCTTCATACGCTCCTTTACCGATTCCTAAAGCAAGTGCTCCGATAGAGATTCTTCCACCATCCAAGATTTTCATCGCTTGGATGAATCCTTCACCTACTTCTCCCAAACGGTTTGCATCCGGCACTCTACAGTTATCAAAGATAAGCTCTGCTGTTTCTGAAGCACGCATTCCTAGTTTATTTTCTTTTTTACCACTCGAAAATCCAGGTGTTCCTTTTTCAATCACAAAAGCAGACATACCTCTAGAATCTCCTTTTTCACCGGTTCTTACGATAACCACAGCCACCTGCCCCGAAATCGCGTGAGTAATAAAGTTTTTAGCACCATTGATAACCCAATGATCGCCGTCTTTTACAGCGGTAGTGCTCATTCCTCCTGAATCAGAACCCGTGTTGTGCTCAGTTAATCCCCAAGCGCCAATCCACTCTCCGGTAGCCAGTTTCGGAATCCATTTTTTCTTTTGTTCTTCGTTTCCGAAAGTCAAAATATGATTCGTACAAAGTGAATTATGTGCTGCAACAGACAACCCTATCGAAGAATCTACTTTTGAAATTTCTTCTACAATAGTGATATATTCATGATATCCAAGTCCAGATCCACCTAATTCTTCGGGAACTAAAACTCCCATGAATCCCATTTCTCCTAGTTTTTTGAACAATTCAACAGGGAAAGTTTGGGCTTCATCCCATTCCATAATATGAGGTCTGATGTTGGTTTCTGCAAAATCACGAATGGATTGAGCTATCATTTTTTGGGTTTCAGAAGTCTGAAAATTCATAATATCGAGTGCTTAAAATTTTAGAATTCCAAATATAAGGTAATTATTTCGATTTTTTCAACTGGAAAATCGGGAACTTTTAACAAATCCTCAAAATTCTTGATCTGGCCGTTCATACTTCGATACGTTACTATGTTTTTGGAAATCGGATAACGAAAGTACGGGAAAGCACCCAATTCTTTCATCGAGAGTTCGTTTATTTTAAGTTTTTTCACCCCAGAAATATCCGAAACAGTAAAATACTTCTTGGCTTCTTCCACAACTTCGACCGATAACCCATACACATCGTGGAGTTGCTCCATACTAACATACGCTCCTAGATTTTCCTTAAACTTAAGAATTCGTTCTGAAAGCTTCTCTCCTATTCCTCGTACTTTTATCAAATCTTCTTGTGTGGCTGAGTTCAATTCGATCACAGTAATTTTCTCTGTTACTTTAGTAGTGAATTCAAACGCCTTCTGCTGTGTTGTTTTCTTACTTGTCACCCATTCCGGAAATTTAAAATGTGGCGAAATAATTACTAACAGGCTATCGGAAACACCTGTTACTTTTTGAAATTCTTCGGCCGAATTTACAAATTTGTTTTGAGCGCGAAATTCATGCAATCGGTCAATTTCCTCAACACTCATCCCTAGTTGATAACCTTTAAAATCGGTTATAAAATTCGGATTGAAAGGATAGATTTGATAAGATGGTTTTTCAATCGATTTGACACTATCTACCCACGCTTGATGAGACAACCAATCTTCTTTTTCAGGATTGGTTGTTGTAAAATTACTACGGTAAGAAATAAAAAAATATAAAAGCTGAAGACTTATTATCACAACAAATAACGCCAACAAACCTTTGCGTTGGTTTTTGTTATAGTTAAAAAAACCCTCATTCTTAAACATCTACTATCAATTTGGAAATGAATATTTAAGCTTAAAATTAACTATATTTGAGCAAACTCTCCTCAAATGAATCGATTATTTTTAACAATATTAATGCTAATTGCTCATCTAAATGGCATAAGTCAAGACTATTATAAATACGTAAACCCGATGATCGGGACAGACGGAACCGGACATACCTTTCCGGGAGCAACAACTCCGTTCGGGATGGTACAACTCTCACCAGACACTAGAATTGACGGAAGTTGGGAAGGCTGCTCAGGCTATCATTATTCAGATAATGTGATTTACGGATTTTCGCATACTCATTTAAACGGAACGGGAGTTTCGGACTACGGAGATATTCTGCTGATGCCAACCATGGGTAAACCTAGTTTGAACAACAAAGAATATTCTTCTACCTTTTCTCACCAAAACGAACAAGCAAAAACTGGGTTTTATAGTGTAAAACTGGATAAACACAATATCGATGTTCGCCTAACAACTTCCACAAGAGTCGGCTTTCACGAATATACATTCAACGAAAATGGAGAGGCAAATATCATTCTGGATTTGAATCACAGAGACAAGTTGCTTGAAGGAGAAATTCGAATCATTGACAATAAAACCATCGAAGTTTTTAGGCGTAGTGAGGCTTGGGCAACAAATCAATACATATATGCCTATATCCGATTCGATTCGCCTATGGAGGTTTCCGCTTTTAAAGCGAATGGAAAACAAGGGAAAGAAGTCTATTCAGGAACAGAATTGGCTTTGGCTTTTTCGAAAAACGTAAAAAAAGGCGATAAAATCAAAGTGAAAGTAGCACTTTCGTTAACGGGATATGAAGGGGCAAAACTTAACGCAACGGAAATTCCACATTGGGATTTTGAGAAAGTAAGACAAGAAACAGAGCAACTTTGGAATAAAGAACTCTCAAAAATCGAAGTAACTTCCAATGACAAAGACAAACTGACTGTTTTCTATACAGCCATGTATCACTTGATGATTCAGCCCAATATCGCTCAAGATTTAGACGGAAAATACAGAGGTCGAGACAACCAAGTCCACCCTGGTGAAGGTTTTGATTATTACACTGTTTTTTCGCTTTGGGATACTTTTAGAGCCGCTCATCCGCTTTATACTTTGATTGACAAAAAACGAACATCTGATTTTATCAATACATTTTTAAAACAATATGAACAAGGCGGAAGACTTCCGGTTTGGGAATTGGCTTCCAACGAAACTGATTGCATGATTGGTTATCACTCCGTTTCTGTTATGGCTGATGCTATGACAAAAGGAATTGAAGGATTTGATTACGCATTAGCTTTCGAAGCAGCTAAGCATTCGGCTAATTTGGATTGGTTGGGCTTAAATGCCTATAAAACAACTGGACAAATAACTATCGATGACGAACACGAAAGTGTTTCAAAAAACTTAGAATATGCTTATGATGATTGGTGTATTGCTCAAATGGCTTTGCTTTTAGGCAAAGATTCCGATTATCAAACATTTATGGAACGTTCTCAATATTGGAAAAACACTTTCGATTGGAACACCGGATTTATGCGTCCGAAAAAGAATGGTGGTTGGGAAGAGCCGTTTGACCCGAAAGAAGTGAATAATAATTTTACGGAAGGAAATTCGTGGCAATATTCATTTTTCGTGCCTCATGATATCGAAGGTATGATTCAATTTTATGGAGGTAAAACTGCTTTTGAGAAAAAACTTGACCAAATGTTCTCAGAGCAATCTGAAACTACCGGAAGACATCAGGTGGATATCACAGGGCTTATTGGTCAATATGCACACGGAAATGAGCCTTCACATCACATGGCTTATCTCTATAACTACATCGGAAAACCAGAAAAAACCAAAAAATTGGTACATTATATTTTGGATGAATTTTATCCGAATTCTGCTGATGGCCTTATCGGAAATCAAGATTGCGGGCAAATGGGAGCTTGGTATATTTTGAGTAGTATGGGTTTGTATTCTGTTACTCCGGGACATCCGAGATGGAGCACAACTGAACCTTATTTTGATAAAATCAAAGTAAATTTTGAAGACGGAACCTCAAAAACCATTACGAAAAACACTCCAAAAATAGAATTGGAAATGTTTGGTTTTGAAAACGTAAAGCCATTAACTCAAAAAAATCACAAACAGATTATACCTAATCCGGTGATAGTATCAGAAAGTAAATCGTTTAAAGACGAAATACAAATCTGGTTTAATTCTCAAAATCAAGACATCATGTATTTTTATAGTCTAAACGGAGGATCTTTTAAACTTGCTGATAAATCTATTTATACACTTAAAGAAACCACCGAAGTACGTCTTTATTCCGAACACGATGGAGAAAAAAGTAAAATTGTTTCGGCTACTTTCCATAAAAAAGATAATGATTGGAGTGTCGAGCTAATTTCTAAACCTACTCCGATGTATTTTGCAGGAGGCAATGAAGGTCTCATTGATGGAATCAAAGGCACTACCAACTGGAGAAAAGGTGATTGGCACGGATATCAAAGTCAAGATTTTGAAGCTATTGTTGACTTCAAACAAGAAACCGAAATTTCAGAAATCGCTGCTCATTTCTTACAAGATACTCGTTCTTGGATTCTGATGCCTACCAAAGTGGAATTCTTTGTTTCAAACAATGGCAAAGATTTCAATCTTATTTCTACTGTTAAAAACACTGTTGACCCAAAAGACTATGAAGCTCAAACCAAAGCATTCACCGCTAAATTCAATAAAACCAAAGTAAGACATATCAAAGTAAAAGCCTATAATTTTGGTAAATTACCCGAGTGGCATCAAGGATTTCCGGATAAAGGAGAAGCCTTTATTTTTGTGGATGAAATCTGTATAAAATAAAAAAGCCGTATAGCTTTAATTTTAAAGCTGTACAGATTCGATTATCGAGAAGTACATCTTTTAGATGAAATAAAATACATCAAACAAAAAACAGTAGCAATCTTGCGACTACTACTGTTTAATTTTTATCTCTGAAAAATCTGTATCTATTATTCAGGGCTTGTCAAGATTACTTCTTGATAATTTTCTTAGTAATTTGTTTGTCTGATGAATGAACTTTTACAAAATAAACTCCGGCATTCAATTGAGATATATCAATAGAATTGTTTATTACAGTTGTTGACAATACTTTTTTACCGATTGCATCAAACATTTCTACTTTGTCAAAAGTAATATCGCTATTTGTTGCTTTGAAGTTCAAAACCGTTTCTGCTGGGTTTGGATAAATAACAAAATCAGTAAACTCAAAAGAATCTGTCGATAAGCTCAATGTATCAAAACCAGATATAATCAAACTATATTTTTGAGACCCTCCTGATAAAGTTCCTTTGTGTGAAACTTCTATAGTGTAAATCCCTACTGCATCATCAACGTCCACTCGTTCTACGTTATCTACGTTATTATCTCCTTTTACAGCAACGTTTAAGTTCGATAAATCAAATTTCCAAGGGTAAAAAGTTTCACCATCTTTGGTAATTCTTAAGTCAAGATTATTAACTAAAGCCGGGGTAGTTGAATTTAACTGATTATTTATAGCGGTTCCTGCAACATCTGTCCAACAAATTGTAGCTTTTAAAGTTTTGGGATTTATTACCCTAACTTGAAAAGTATAGGTTGGGTTATCTCCATTCAATTCTAATTCTTGTACCACTGCTGTAGGATTTTCAGAAACTGAATTTGTAAGTAACAAAGCTGCTTCTCTAGCATCTAACATTCCCCATCCAAATCTTGGGTCTGGACCTTTTGGTGTAAAATCTGAATTAAATTCATAATCATCCACAGCCGTGTGAATAACAAGCCCTTTAAGAGTTGAGGCTCTCATATATTCAGTCGGATGTAAGTCATTGTAATGTTCTTGAAGTAGTAACAATGTTCCTGCAACACTTGGCGAAGCCATTGAAGTTCCAGATAATGTAACATACGAAGTTGCACTTTCATTATTAGTAGAAAATACAGCAGAACCATCCGCTGCAATATCCGGTTTTATTCTCCCATCGTCTGAAGGACCTTGACTACTTGTAGGATTGATTGACAAAGCTGTAATCCCTTGAACAGGATGTACAGTAGGATTGGCATTAGCTATAACTAAATTATTTTTAGCATTTTTATTTCCTGTCAATTTATCAAGACCAGCGGCTAAACCACCAGTATAGTTGTCAGTTCCAGAGTTCCCTGCTGAAGCAACCATTAAATAATAAGGATGGTTATACAAAATTTGATCCCAAGTTCTAGCGTCTGCACTATATGCGCCCATGTACCATGGTTGTACCTGCATTACACCATCATTATTATAAATGGGAGTACCATATGAGTGATTAGAGATTAACAAAGCATTGGTACTTGCCTCATTTGTAACTTCTGCCTCATCATTAGTCCAGTTATAAGATTTAATACTCGATTTTGGCGCCATTCCTTTAGCAGCAGGATTTGCTCCTCTTGCCCCAACAGTTCCGCCAACGTGAGTACCGTGCTGGTCAGATGAAGGATTTGGATTTGATGTTTCTTGTACAGTAACTCTAGATACAGCACCATTCATAAATTCTGTATGTGTAGCTAATATCCAACCACCATCCCAAACACCAATATTCATTCCCTCACCTTCTAGGGATAATCCTAAAGAACCTCCTGGATAAAGATGATTGGTTTTAATAGCTCTAGCCGAAGAGTTATTATCGGTAGATTGATAAACCGGTTTTCCGTCAAGAATATCAAAGATTCTGTATGAAACTCCGTTTTTGGTGAAAAACTCTTTTTGAGAAGGATTCTCAGCCAAATAATTGTTTATTCTTTGTTGAACTTCTTTTTGATTTTGATTGATTTCAGCTTGTAATAATTCAATAGAATTATAATCATAAGTTGATTTTATTTTCTCCTGCTCAGTAGGTGTCTGAGCATTCACAGCACCAAAAACTAATAGTGCCGGTAAATAAAATTTAGTTTTAGACATATCTTGTAACTTTTTAATTCCCACAAATATACATTTTTAAAATAATTAAAATAAAAAAACCGATGAATAAATCCATCGGTTTTTTATTACAAATATGCTTTAATGTTATGGCAAAGAGAACATTACTTCGTCAAAAGCACCAAAAACTCCGTTTTTAGCAATTTCAACTTCTTCACCATCTACAATTTTAACTAATCTATAGAATCCTGCTCCATATTGACCATCCATTCCATCTTCATACTCATCATAGATGATAAAAGTATAGTTTCCGTTATCTAGACAGAAGTTAGCTGGAGGTTGAGGATAAACACCACTAGCAGACGCTGTAGCATAAGGACCTCCCTGTCCAAGTATGTTTCCAGCAGCATCATATAATTCCCAAGTAGTTTCATCACCATAACGGTCAGTTGAAATTTGAACTTGGAAAGAGTTTTTGAAACATCCTTCTTTAGCGGTAATGATTAATCTATCAGAAACGATTTCATATAGACTCTGTTCGTTACCAATCGCTCCTAGAGTAGATGATGGAATTTGAATACCTTCTTGAGGTTTCATTTTCACCACAATTCTCTTACCTTCAACACCAAGACCAATACCTGTAACACTTACATTGAAAGTTCCTACTTTCTCTCCTGCAGGTATAGTAACAGATGTAGGAACAGAAAAATGCTGAGAATTTGCAGTAGTAATTGGAGCAGCACCATTCACAGATTCAGTAACTACTTCTAATTCAATAACTCTGTCAGAAGATTTTGCCTGAGAAGCATAAACTTTTGCTTCTATGTTTACTGTTTCATTTTCAGGAACAACAACAGCAGCAGGCAATTTCATAAATGAAACGTGATCTGCACCAACAGCTCCTGAAGAAGCATTGTCTTCTTCACAACTTGCTAAGCCTAGAGAAGCGATAGCAAAAAGCGATAGCAATATTTTATTTAATTTCATATTATTTACAATTAAAGGTTAATATTAGTTTTGCTGAGTGATAGCAGGGTTGTTATCCATTTCAACTTTAGGGATTTCAAATGACATTTCATCAGAACTATAGATGAAAGACTCACCTGCACGGAACACGTGATTAGTACCTCTAGTTACAGTAGCTTGATTACGTTTCATAGCTAAATAACTTTTTCCTTCACCCCACAATTCAATTCTTGTTTGTAAATAAATTGCATCTTTAAGAGCTTGTCCAGATAGAGCGTTTACATAAGCTTGAGCGTTTGCTTGGCTGCCTAAACGACTTGTTAACAATTCAACCAATCTAGTTTTTGCAGCAGCTTCATCTCCAGATTTAGCAGCAGCCTCAGCACTCAATAAATAGAACTCTTCAACTCTCATGAATAAGAGGTCAGTTGTAATGATTTGTTGACCACTAGGAACTCTATTAGGGTCAAAGAATTTATTAATTGGCATTAATGCTGTAGTACCTGAAGTTCCAAACTGAGATTTTCTAACATCATTAGAAGGGATTTGAGCATATAATGCATTATCAATAGCTTTTCTATCCCCTGCAGAAGCATAACTATAAGTGAAGTAATCCACTTGACCCCACCAATCAATCAATTGATGACCCATTTCTTCAGTCAAATCATAACCCCAAATCCAAGACGGTGTATTAACATCGTTAAATCCAGATCCAGCTCCAGGATAAGCCAACTGAGCAGTTGTAGTTAATGGATATCCAGCAGCAATTACATTATCAGCATGAGTTTTAGCATCAGCATAGTTACCCATTGCAGCATAAGTGTAAGCTAACAAACCTTCAACAATCGTTTTATCAACTTGACTTTTATTAGATCTAGTATAACCTTCTAATAATTGAGACGCATGAGTCAAATCACTAATAATTAAGTTGTAAACCTTAGAAGCTTCAACTTTAGCAAAAATTGCCTCATCTCCATCTACATATGGTAAGATTTGTTGATTAGCATCATATCCTCTTTGGAAGATTTGGGCTAAATAAAAATATGCGTAACCACGGTAAGCTTTAACTTGTCCTAACATTCTACGAACTGTAGCATCTTCTGGTTCTGCATCATTACCCCCTAATGAAACTATTACCTCGTTAGCAGTACCAATTACTTTGTAGTAATATTGCCATATAATTCGATTCTCTTCACGAGTATAATCTACCTGCGACACTAAGTTTGCCGTGTTTTGATACCACCCATAAGTGTTAGCTGAAAGAGCCATATCTCCACAAGTAATATCTAACCAAATATCTACTCCTTTTTGACCAAAGTCATAGTGACGAGTACCTGCTACAGTTACTGCATCAGCAATTAAATAACTTGCAATACCATCAACAGTACCTTCAATAAGAGCCGGATTAAGAGCAACATTATTTTCAAAGTCAACGTTTGTTAGATATCTAGAATCTCTAATCGGATCTAGAAATTCTTCGCTACACCCAACTCCAACAAGAGATGCCGCAACTAATGTATATATTAAACTTTTTTTCATAATTATTTTTTTTAGAATTCAACTTTTGCACCAAAACTAAATGTAGTCATTGGCATATAAATACCTGAATTAGATGCGTTAATCAAGGTAGTTGGATTAAGACCTTTTCTAGCGCTTAACATCATCAAGTTATCTCCAGACACATATAGATTAAGTTTAGAAACATGTAATTTCTCAATAAATCTATTTGGTAAAGTATAACCAACTCTTAAGTTGTTCAATGATAAGAAATCAGCTTTAGTTAAGAAACGAGTTGATGTAGCATTAAATTGAGTATCTGTAGAATATCCAGCAGACATTCTTGGAACATTAGTTACATCACCTGGTTGTTGCCATGAGTTTTTCATGTCAGAATGCCAGTTATCAGAACCAATTAAACTACCATTATCCATCAATTGAGCATATCCATTATCATATACATGACCTCCGATGTTATAGCTGAATTGAGCTGTTAAATCAAAGTTTTTATATGCTGCATTCAAACGGAATGAACCTCTAACTTTAGGAATTGCTGATTTACCAACATATAATGAAGTTGTTTGAGCATAGTTTGTTGTAGTAGTTTTTTGAACGTTAGCATCTGGATTAGCATCCATGTAAGTCACCATATTTCTAATTACTTCATCATTTGCATCAAACATACCATTGTTGTTTGTGTCGTTATAATACATATTCCACATAGCAGCTCCTGTTGCTGGATCTACACCTGCCCATTCTGGCATATAAAAATCGTAAAGTGAGTGTCCAACTGAATAACTACCATCAATAACTTTTCTTTTACCTAATAATTCGTCCATTGGCATTTCAGTAATTTTGTTAGTTAAGATTTCTCCGTTAACACCTAATGACAATTTGAAATCTTCTGCAGATTTTGCTTTAATAACATGTACAGCAACATCAAATTCAAGACCACTATTTTCTAACTTACCATCATTAAATCTTTTATAAGTATATCCTGATGATGGAGGTAGAGTTTGAGTAAAGAACAAGTCTTCAGTGCTTTTAATATAATAATCAATATTCAAATCTAAAGTATTGTTAAACCAAGTACTCTCGATACCAAACTGAGTGATTTTCGAAGTCTCCCAAGTCAACTTAGGGTTTGCCATCTCATTACCTGGAGAGAATGAATAACTTCCGTCAGCAGTTTGGTTGATAGATGACACTTGGTATCCATACATTAAATCATTCCCTTGATCTCCAATCCATCCGTAACTAGCTTTTAACTTCATAAAATCAATGAATGAAGCTTTTTCCATGAACGATTCTTTCGTTACAACCCATCCTAAACCAGCAGACCAGAAAGTACCCCATTTATTTTGAATAAATCTTGAAGAACCATCTCTTCTCACTGAAGCAGTTAAGTGATATTTTTGCGAATAGTTATAAGTTAATTGCGCAAAGTAACTCTCTAAAGTCCATCCTTGAGTAAATGAACTAGCTCTTCCGTATGGAGATGTATACTGTGATAAATCTGTAGAGAATGGAAGTACTGCGTGTGTAGCAGCTGCAGACAGTGCTCTACGTTTCCACTCTGTAGATTCGTGAGCTACAAAAGCTTCAACATTATGATCACCAAATTTCTCATTAAATCTTAACAATTGTAAAAAATTTTGGTTTGTACGAGTATCCATACCTCTGTATAAGTAACCATAGTCACCAGCCCATCCTCCATAGAAAGGATTGCTTCTAGAAGTTGAATCATAATTTTGATGTTGACCACTATAACGTGTTTCAAAAGACAACCAGTCTGTGAAGTCTACACCGATATTAAAGTTTCCTAATAATGTACTAGAATCGTCTCTTGACATATCATAATGAGCATCAGCGATACCATTTGTACTGTTCCAAGCTCTACGAACATACGGATCTCTTCCGTAATCATACTGCCAACCACCAAAAATAGGATCTGCAACTAAATCTCCATTTTCATCTCTCAAATAAACGTCATAGATAGCAGGAGTTGTATTAGTCAACGCAAAGATATTACCTGATGAACCTGATGAACCTTCATCATCTGATGAGTTAGTATATCTAGCACCAGTATACCCAACGTTTCCAGACATTTTCAACCAATCTTTTGGTTTGTGCTCTAAGCTAATTCTTGTAGTGTAACGAGTATAGTTAGAGTTAATAGTATACCCTTCGTCGTTCAAATAACCAAATGATGTAGTGTAACGAGTTTTATCATTACCACCACTGAATTGGATATTTGCCTCAGATCTTACCCCTGTTCCAAAAGCAGCATCTGACCATTTAGTTGGAGTGAATTTACGTCCAACCCCCGTATTAAATTTACCAGTAGCTGGATCAATCAGCTGATTTCCTGGAACATTCCAGATATTATATGCAGGATCAATACCTTCTTCTGTACCATACAAGTTATTACTTGCCCAAGCAGCTGGGTTTGCCTCTCCTAACAAAGACGCTTTAGTACGTAAAGATCTCCATGATAATTCAATATACTCTTCAGGAGAAGTAATTACGTCATAGTTCGGTAACATTAGAGAGTTAACACTCGTTTTTAAATCAACTGTAACGATTGATTGTCCAGCTTTACCTTTTTTAGTAGTAATCAAGATAACTCCATTAGCTCCTCTAGAACCATAAATAGAAGTAGCAGCAGCATCTTTTAACACAACGATATCTTCGATATCCGCAGGGTTAATAGAAGAAATATCACTACTATATGGAGCACCATCAACCACATACAAAGGATCTCTATTTCCGTTTACAGAACCAAATCCACGAATACGGATTGTAGCATCGCTACCAGGAGCTCCAGAACCTGTAAATACATTCACCCCAGCAACCTCTCCACGAAGAGCTTGAGAAATATTAGATACGGTTTTAGCCTCAATGTTTTCAGAATTGATTTTTGTAGCTGTTCCTGTGAAACCTTCTTTAGTAGCAGAAGAATATCCAACATTGATTACAACAGCATCAATAATTTCTGTTTCAGGAGCTAATTTAACGTTAATAACATTAGACGCACCCACCAAAATAGTTTGGCTTGCCATACTGATAGATGAGAAAACTAGTTTCTCTCCTTGAGCAGCACTGATTGAATACTTTCCGTCCAAATCTGTACTCGTACCTCTAGTTGTACCCTCAACAAGAACAGTTGCTCCCGGTAGAGGCAATCCGTCTTCGGCAGAGGTCACAACACCCGTAATTGTTTTCTCTTGAGCAAAAGAAAACTGAATCATAAACGCCAAAAACAGCGTTAAAATCCCAGTAAACCTTGATTTCATATTTAATTATTTTGAGTTAGTTAAATGCAAACTTCTTAATAATTTCTTAAACTACCAAGACTTTGCAAAAATTATTACTGTTAAATTTTAATATTTCTCATAGGCAATTTCTTTTAAAATCATTAAACAATCTCCTTGAACGCGTTTACTAATCAGATGTTTTTATTTTAAAATGGTTGCGTCAAAAATTATTTTTTTTGTTAAAATTTTAAAATAACCGACATTTTTCAAATTATAACAGTTGTTAACACAAACAAGAAAGGCTGCCAAATGGCAGCCTTTCTGAAAAATATGTTTTTAAAATAAAAATCTAGTCAATTATATCGAAACCTGTGTATTTTCTCAACACTTCCGGAATTACAATTCCTTCTGGAGTTTGATAGTTTTCTAAAATTCCAGCTAACACTCTTGGTAGTGCTAATGAACTACCGTTTAAAGTATGCGCTAATCTATTTTTACCTTCTTTGTCTCTAAAACGAAGTTTTAAGCGGTTCGCTTGGAAAGTTTCAAAGTTTGATACAGACGAAATCTCCAACCATCTGCTTTGAGCGGTTGAATACACCTCAAAATCATACGTTAAAGCCGACGCAAACCCCATATCACCACCACATAGTCGCAAAATTCTGAACGGCAGTTTCAATTCTTGTAAAATTCCCTTCACATGCTCCACCATTCCGTCAAGAGCTTTATAGGAGTTATCAGGATGCTCAATTCGCACAATTTCTACTTTATCGAATTGATGGAGACGATTTAACCCTCTTACGTGAGCTCCGTAACTTCCTGCTTCTCTACGGAAACACGGCGTATATCCTGTGTTGAGAATTGGTAGATCTTTTTCTTCTAACAATACATCACGATACAGATTGGTCACCGGAACCTCTGCGGTTGGAATTAAATACAAGTCATCAATCCCAACATGATACATTTGTCCTTCTTTGTCCGGAAGTTGTCCTGTTCCGTATCCTGATGCTTCGTTTACAAGGTGAGGAACTTGAACTTCTTCATAACCTGCTTTGGTGTTTTTGTCTAAGAAATAAGCAATTAAAGCGCGTTGCAATTTTGCCCCTTTTCCTTTGTAAACAGGGAATCCGGCTCCTGTGATTTTCACGCCTAATTCAAAATCGATTATATCGTATTTTTTAGCTAATTCCCAATGCGGCAAAGCTCCTTCAAAAAGCACTGGGATTTCTCCTTCCTCATGTACATTCAGGTTGTCTTCCGCATCTTTTCCTTGCGGAACAATATCTGCCGGAGTATTTGGGATTTTGTATAATTCTTCCTGAAGTTTATTTACGTATTCGTTGAGCTTAACTTTTAGTTCAGCTTCTTTTTCTTTTAACGAAGATGTTTTTGTTTTCAGGATTTCTGCTTTGGCTTTTTCTCCCGATTTCATCAAAGCACCTATATCTTTCGAAATTTTATTCGATTCTGATAAAACATTGTCTAATTCTACTTGTGTCGAACGTCTTTTTTCGTCTAAATCAATAGCTGTCTCAACAAGTGTTGTAGCATCAATGTTTCGTTTGGCAAGTGCCTTAATTACAGTTTCTTTATTTTCTCTAAGGTGCGCTATTTGTAACATCGTTAAAAAATTTAAGTGACAAAATTAGTAATTTTAGTCGGAATGTCTAATGTATTGTGATTGAAATTGTTGTTTATCGCAACAAAAAAAGCTTAAACAAAATTATTTAAGCTTTTTGATTTATGAGTGATGATTAGTATTATTCATCTTCCGGATTGTTCTCTATCCCAAAATCGTCTTTTTTAGGTTTTTTAGGTTTGTTTGCTGCTTTTTTCATCGCTTCTCCTACTTGATTAGAAGCCGTGAACGAAGCTACCATATTATTGAGCATATCGCTTCCGGCCTGAGGAGAATTCGGAAGGAGAATAAGGTTAGAATTTGTATCCGAACCGATTGCCTGAAGCGTATCATAATGTTGCGTAACAACAATGAGCGCCGATGCTTCTTGCGAATTTATCCCTACACTGTTAAGTACATCCACACTTTCTACCAGTCCGCGGGCAATTTCGCGTCTTTGGTCAGCAATACCTTGTCCTTGAAGGCGTTTGCTTTCGGCTTCTGCTTTGGCTTTTGCTACAATACGGATTCTTTGTGCTTCTGCTTCGTATTCAGCAGCGGTTTTCTCACGATCAGCCGCATTGATACGGTTCATAGCATTTTTCACTTGAATATCCGGATCAATATCCGTGATTAGCGTATTGATGATATCATATCCGTAAGTGGTCATCGCCTCGTTAAGCTCTCTTTTTACCGCAATCGCAATATCGTCTTTGCGCTCGAAAACATCATCGAGTATCAATTTCGGAACTTCAGCTCTTACCACATCAAATACATACGAAGTGATTTGATCGTGTGGATATTCGAGTTTATAAAACGCTTCGTACACTTTTTCTTGAAGCACTTTAAACTGAACCGAAACCTTCATTTTCACAAATACGTTGTCTTTGGTTTTGGTTTCGATAATGACATCCAATTGTTGAATACGAAGATTGATTCGTCCGGCAATCCTATCAATTATCGGAATTTTAAGTTGAAGTCCTGAATTACGAATACTATGAAACCTTCCGAATCGTTCCACTACAACAGAAGTTTGTTGTTTTACAGTAAAAAACGAAGCTAAAATCAGAAAAATTCCAAATCCTATTAAAGCATAAACAATCGATATTCCGGTCATAGTATAGATAATTATAAATTCAACAATAAAATTCTAAAATAAACGTGAGTAAACCTCCGAAGTTTATTATTCTTCCATGTACTTCATTAGAGCCATTTGCAAATCAAGCCCCCAATGTTCTCCGGCTTTTTCAGCTTTTTCCATGAGGATATCTTGTTTTGCAGATAATTTTTTTCCCACCTCAGAATTATAAAACGCTAGAATTTTTTTGATTTCGTCATGCGTAAATTCTTCCATATATACATCTGCAATTTTTGAAAACAAAGACGGAAGTGTAGAATCAAAATCTTTCTGGAAATCCGCATGTTTCTCTTCCGGAACCATTGTTTTTAATTGTTCACCCACATTTTTAATCGGAGCTGTAACTCCGGACACTTCAATATATTTTAAAACATCTTTTTTGAACGCGTCTTGTTGAGCAAATCCAAACTGAGTAGCCATCACAATAAGTGCCGCTGTAACTATTTTTTTCATTTTTAAATTTTTAATTATTTTTCCAAATATACGCAATTAGACGCTAATAATTTCTGAATTGTCCAAAATACTTTCCCGACGCATTCTCAGTAGAATTTGAGCCACCGTGACTACATCTTTCTCACAATATGTGATAATTCGGTCAATATCATTTTCTTCATAATAAACCGAGGCTACTTGACTTCCGTCGATATCATCTTTGGGTGAAGGAATGGCTAAAATGTTGGCTAAAAGCTTCAATGACGTATAATGTTTATAGTCTCCGAACTTCCACAACTCCATGGTATCGAGATGTGGGATTTCCCATGGTTTTTTACCAAATAAATTCAGTTTATTCGGAATCACTACTCCGTGAATAATCATCCTGCGAGCAATAAACGGAAAGTCAAATTCTTTGGCGTTATGACCACACAACACATGTTCCGGATTATTAAAATGATTGTTCAAAAGATTCGAAAAATCTAGTAGAATCTGTTTTTCATCTCCGTGAAACGAAGTCACTCTAAAAGTTCGGATATCATTTTTAAACACAAAATAACCCACTGAAATGCATATTATTTTTCCGAATTCTGCCCAAATTCCCGCTCTTTCATAAAACTCTTCTGCGGTTTGCTCTTCTTTGCGTTGATACTTTGTTTTTAAGTCAAATAGTTCTTTTTTCTCCTCCGACAGCAAGTCAAAAGTCGATTCTTCGGGAACCGTCTCGATGTCTAAAAACAATATATTTCGCAGATTAATTTTGTGAAGCATGATTTAGCATTTTATAAGTTTCGTCAATATAAATGTACAAATCATTACTGTGCGGATCGGTCTGGGTTTGTAAGCCTTTAATATGTCCTAAACGCACAATAATCAAGTCATCTTCCGGAATTACAATTACGAATTGACCCAAATGCCCGCGCATATAGAAGATTTTTTTATTCATATAATTCGAAAGCCAAAAGCCATATCCGTAAGGAGCACCTTCAAATCGTGGATTTGTGGATAATTCTACAAAAGCAGAATCTAATATTTGTTTGCCGTTCCAGACTCCTTTGTTGTTGTATAATTTTCCCAATCGAGCAAAATCACGAGCATTGCTAGCAATACAACAATACGCTTTTTCAATTCCCTCCGGATTATCTACTTGCCAAAAAGCTTGATTTTCACATCCCAAAGGCTTCCAGAAATGCTTGGAAATATAATCTGACAAACGCTCTCCGGTTGCTTTTTCTATGACCATAGCTAACATTTGTGTATCGCCACTCGAATATTTGAACTTTTGCCCTGGAGTTTCGGTTGTTTTCAGATTTAAAATCACTTTTTTGATATCATCATCAAAATACGCACGAGTTACTACTGAAAACGGACTGTAATATTTTTCGTCCCAATTCAGTCCCGAAGCCATAGAAGCTAAATCTCCCACGGTCATTTTTGCCGCTAATCCGTCTGAAAATTCCGGAAAGAAATCCGATACCGGTTGATTTAGACTTTTGATTTTTCCTTCCATAATAGCTTTACCCAAAGCAGCCGTCACATAGCTCTTCGCCATCGAAAAGGAATTGGTATGCGAATCTTTGTTGTAACCGTCATAATAGCTTTCGTGCCATATACTATCATTTTTGATAATCATAAAAGCAATGGATTGTAGCTCGTTATGCGTATCTAAAAGTCGTTGGGTCGCAGGAGTTTTATTGTATTCTTTAGAAATATTCCACGGTTGAGCCACATCATTTTCAATTGTTCGATTGTCGAAATAATTATAATCATCCAAAAAAGCAGTTTTGTAACCATTTAAATAAGTTACACGAACTGCTTTAATCAAATAATCCACATCAAAAATGTACATCAGCACAATTATACCCAAAATGGATACAAAAAGCCACAACAAGAATTTTTTAATATACTTCATACCAAAATAAATTATTGATAAATATAAAAAAAATCCGAATCTGTTGATTCGGATTTATATCTATACTAGCGGATTTTAAATTAAATCTCGGAAAATAACGACTATCTTCTAAATAACTTTCGAAGGATAAAACCTAAGATAGCGCCCTTAGCACCCCCTGCAAAGGTATTTACAGCCCCGATTGCAATGTCTGGCAACACTGAGGTAAAGCCAAAACTGTCTTTAATTCCGGTTCCGCTTTGTTTTAATTTTTCGAGACTGATTTGTTTTTCGAGTTTTAAAATCTTTAAATCTCTTTCAATCTCTTGGTACGAATTGTATTTCTTGTTTGCCATAATTATCAATCTTCATCATCGTTATAAAAAATATCAGAAAACAATCTAATAATAGGGACTTCAATACGATTTTTGAGGTTGTACACTACAATGCTCAATACTAGATAAATTCCGCCAACAATCAAGAATCCATACACAAAATTATCTAAGGCGTATCCGATGGCTAATGCTCCTGCAATAGAGAGGAAAACTAGTACCATCACCAAAAACATTCCCATCAAAGCAACCTTCAACAGTGATGATGCAGAGCGGGTAATCAACTTGAACACCCATAATTTGTAATATTCCAAACTATTCTCTACATACTCTTTGGTCTGATCCTGAATATTATTCAGATTTTCTTTTATTTTTCCGAACATAATCTACTATTTGATTGGAGAATTCTTTTTAAGTTCAGCCAGTTTTTTCTCTAAAGCCTCAACTACATCTTCTTTTTTAGCATCCACTTCACCCATCATTTCATCAAACATGGACTCTAAATCGTCTTTTGTGCGTTTCGCCTTAACTTTTAGACTGTGGGCAAAATCCCCAAACGTTTGTTTCAAATCCTCAGAAGATTTGTCAAAATTATCTTTAATTCTTCTTCTGGTTTTAGACCCTTTATCCGGTGCAAATAAAATCCCAATTGCTGCTCCGATTGCTGCACCTACCAAAATCGCTGCAGCTGCATTTCCTACTTTACCTGACATAACTATAAATTTTTAGGTTAATAAATAATTTCGTAACAATAATTAACAAATACTGTTCCTAAAAATTAAAGTTAATCAAATCTTTGCAGATTTATTGATTTTTAGACAATTCAACAAAATATTTATAAAACAACGGAATCGTCTCAATTCCTTTCAGGTAATTAAACACTCCGAAATGCTCATTTGGCGAGTGAATCGCATCGCTATCCAACCCAAATCCCATCAAAATAGTTTTTGATTTTAATTCTTTTTCGAACAGTGCCACAATTGGAATACTACCTCCGGAACGAACCGGAATAGGTGTTACTCCAAATGTATCTGAATACGCTTTATGAGCGGCTTTGTAGCCAATATTATCAATTGGAGTCACATAACCTTGACCTCCGTGATGTGGTGTAACTTTTACTTTTACCGATTTTGGCGCAATACTTTCGAAGTGATTTTTGAACAATTGGGTAATTTCTTCCCAATCTTGGTTCGGAACTAATCGCATGGAGATTTTCGCAAAAGCTTTGCTCGCAATAACCGTTTTAGCTCCTTCTCCGGTGTATCCACCCCAAATTCCGTTCACATCGAGTGTTGGACGAATAGAATTTCTCTCATTGGTTACATAACCCGCTTCTCCGTGTACATCTTCGATATCTAAGGCTTTTTTGTAATTTTCTAATGAGAAAGGTGCTTTAGCCATTTCGGCTCGCTCTTCGGCAGAAAGTTCTTCTACTTTATCGTAGAATCCCGGAATAGTAATGCGGTTGTTTTCATCATGTAGCGAAGCAATCATTTTACTCAAAATATTTATCGGATTAGCTACCGCTCCTCCGTACAATCCGGAATGTAAATCTCTGTTTGGTCCGGTAACTTCTACCTCTACATAACTAAGTCCTCTTAGACCTGTGGTAATCGAAGGTTGCGAATTAGAAATCATTCCGGTATCAGAAATCAGAATAACATCATTTTTTAGCTTTTCTTGATTTTGTTTCACGAACCAAGCCAATGAAGATGAACCTACCTCTTCCTCTCCTTCAATCATGAACTTCACGTTACAAGGCAAACAGTTATTTTGAATCATATATTCGAATGCCTTCACGTGCATATACATTTGCCCTTTGTCATCACAAGCGCCACGTGCAAAAATTGCCCCATCAGGATGAATCGGTGTTGATTTAATTACCGGCTCAAACGGAGGAGAATCCCACAAATCAACCGGATCGGGTGGTTGAACATCATAATGTCCGTAAACTAAAACAGTAGGTAGATTTTTATCGATTATTTTTTCGCCATATACAATTGGGTAACCCGGTGTTTGGCACAATTCTACAAAATCACAACCTGCTTTTTCTAAACTTTCTTTTACAGCTTCGGCTGTATTTATCACATCCTGAGAAAATGCCGAATCAGCACTTACAGACGGGATTTTCAGTAATTCTATCAGTTCTGAAATGAAGCGATCTTTATTGGCGCTTACATAAGCTTTGATATTATTCATGATTTAAAATATTAAAACCCAAATATAATTTATTTGAATGAATAACCACTTGAATCCCTTTTGTTTTTATAAAAATCTCTATATTTGAATATTACAAACCAAAACAACCCCAAAACAAATGAAAAGAATTTTATTATTAATTTTATTTTTTAGTGGATTCATTGGTTTTAGCCAACAAAACTTTTGGACTAAAATCGAAGAAGACCGCATCGCAGACTTAGAGAAACTAGACCGAAATACGCTAGTGACTCGTTATGAAGTGTACCAATTAAATTTTGAAGGATTAAAAAATGCGTTATCAAATGCCGTACATAGAGATTCAGGACTGAATTCTACTTTAATCATTTCTTTTCCGAATGCTAACGGAAGCCTTACCGATTATAGAGTCTATGAAGCGCCTATAATGCATCCTGAGTTGAGCGAGCGTCATCCTAACATCAAATCATATGTCGGGATAGGGTTGCAAGACAGAACGGCAACCATTCGTTTTAGCACTACTATCTTCGGTTTTCACGGCATGATTTTATCCGGCAAAACAGGTACAGCCTACATCGATCCGTATACCACTGATTTAAATAATTATATGGTATATTTCAAAAACAATACGGTTGCTACAACCTCTTTTGAATGTTTAACTGAAGGTACAGAAATTGTAGAAGAAGAGCCTCAAGGAAAACTTTTCGGGGCGCCAATAATTACTACAGATGCTATGTTGGATGGTTCACTGCGCAAATTCCGTCTCGCTATGGCTTGTACTATTGAATATGCTGCCTTTCATGTGAATGCCGCTGGTTTAGGCGCTGGCACGCTAGAACAAAAGAAAGCAGCTGTGCTTGCTGCTATGAACGTGACCATGACACGGGTTAATGGTATTTATGAAAAAGAAATATCAGTTACGATGGAATTTGTCCCTAATAACGAAGATGTAATATTCATTACCTCAGACAGTTTTAACAACAACAGTTCAGGAACTCTTATCAATCAAAGTCAAGCTGTAATTGACGCTACTATAGGTTTTAACAATTACGACATTGGTCATACCGTGAGTACCGGTGGCGGTGGACTTGCTCAAATGTACTCTCCGTGTTCAACAAGTAAAGCACGAGGAATTACCGGAGCTCCAAGTCCCGTAGGAGACCCTTTTGACGTGGATTATGTAGCTCACGAAATGGGTCATCAATATGGTGCGAATCATACTTTTAATAACAGTTGTGATGGTAATAGAAATAATTCCACCGCTGTTGAAACCGGAAGTGGTTCTACCATTATGGCGTATGCAGGTATTTGTGCACCAAATGTACAAAACAACTCTCATGCTTATTTCCACGCTATTAGCTTAGCAGAAATCCGCAATTTCCTTTTAACAGCCTCTTGTTCGGTTAATACAAGCAACGGAAATACCAAACCAACCATTGCTCCTTTAACCAATTATACCATTCCAAAAGGAACAGCTTTTGTTTTGAGAGGTAATGGTAATGATGCTGATGGCGATGCGTTAACTTATTGTTGGGAACAAACCAATACACAAATTTCTACTCAACCTCCGGTAGCTACAAGTACTCAAGGTCCAAATTTCAGATCGCTTCCTCCATCGGAATCTCCAAACCGATATATGCCTGTTTTATCTAGCGTGCTACAAGGCGTTTTGACTCCGACTTGGGAGGTAGTGCCAAATGTAGGCCGTTCAATGAATTTTGCTTTAACAGTAAGAGATAACAAAGCAACCGGTGGTGAATTTGCAAGAGCAAATATGTCAGTGACAACTTCTGGAACGAGTGGTCCATTTACGGTAACTTCACAAACTTCGAATGTAAATTGGGCTCCAAACTCTCAACAAACCATTACTTGGGATGTAGCCGGGACAACTGCTAGTCCTATAAACACTTCTATGGTTAACATTTTATTATCAACCAATGGCGGAGCGAGTTTTGATCATGTATTGGCTTCAAACACTCCTAATGATGGTTCTGAAACCATTACAGTGCCGAATGTAGCCACTGCCAATGCTAGAATTATGGTTGAAGCGGTAGGAAATATATTTTATGCTGTTAACTCTTCAGCATTCTCTATTGGAGATTGTAATTTCTTTATTTTATATCCATTTGCCAATATTCCAGACGGAGCAGGAAATAATGTAGCGGGTGCTCCATTAGTTTCAACTATAAACATTCCAAATAACTTTAACGTAAATGATGTAAAAGTTAGTGTGGATGTGAACCACACCTGGAATGGCGATTTAATTATCCGTTTAGAGCATCCAAACGGAACTCAAGTGCCATTATGGAACAGAACATGTAATAACCCTTCTACTTCAGGAATCAATGTAACATTCCAAAATGGAGCACCGGCTATTGTTTGTGCTAGTCCAACTTCTGGAACTTACAGCCCAGTAGGAAATTTAGCTACGCTTAATGGCCTATCCGCTCAAGGAGATTGGAAACTCATCATAACTGATAACTACAATGGAGATACAGGTTCTTTGGTGGCTTGGTCGTTAGATTTTGGATGTACAGCGAGCACTACAGACTTCGATGCTTTGAATTTTAAATTATATCCGAATCCGAATAAAGGAAACTTTACATTAGAGTTTGACTCAGCTTCTTCAGATGATGTTAAAGTAGAAGTTTATGACATCAGAGGACGTAAGATTTTTGCTCAGAATTACCAAAATACCGGACGTTTGGCTGAGCAAATCAATTTAACGGACGTTCAAACCGGAATTTATATCCTAAATGTAAGTGACGGAAAACAAACACAAACCCGTAAAATAGTGGTAGAATAATATTTCTTCCTTATAAATTTCACAAAACCTGAAGTAAAAGAATACTTCAGGTTTTTTTATGGGCTAAAAATATTTGGCTGTTTTTTAAATGAAAGTATCTTTGCAAAAATTTAAAAACGAATGAAAAATCTTGTAGAAGAACTTAGATGGAGAGGATTAGTACACAATATCATTGATGGTACTGAAGAGCAATTACTTAAAGAATCTACAACAGCCTATATCGGATTTGACCCAACCTCAGATTCATTACATATCGGAAGTCTAGTGCCTATCATACTTTTGGTTCACCTGAAAAACTTCGGGCATAAACCGATTGCCCTTGTGGGTGGCGCAACCGGAATGATTGGTGATCCATCAGGAAAATCAGACGAAAGAAACCTTCTTACTGAGGAAATTTTAGATAAAAACGTTGCCGGAATCAAACGCGTACTTTCTCGTTTCTTGGATTTCAATTCTTCGGATGCCAACGCACCATTGCTAGTGAATAACTACGATTGGATGAAAGATTTCTCTTTCATTGCTTTTGCTAGAGATGTCGGCAAGAGAATTACCGTGAACTATATGATGGCAAAAGATTCTGTGAAAAAACGCTTTGCTGCTGACGGGGCAGGAATGTCATTTACCGAATTTACTTATCAACTTATCCAAGGATACGATTTCTATCATTTGTACAAAAACCACAACTGTTTGTTGCAAATGGGTGGTTCTGACCAATGGGGAAATATCACAACCGGAACCGAACTTGTTCGTCGTATGAGCGAAGGAGAAGAAACTAAAGCTTATGCTATTACTTGTCCGCTAGTTACCAAAGCTGACGGAACCAAATTCGGAAAATCAGAAGGCGGAAATATTTGGTTGGATTCCGACAAAACTTCGGTATATAAATTCTACCAATACTGGATAAATTCATCAGATGCAGATGCTGAGAAATACATCAAAATCTTTACATTCTTGGATAAAGAAACTATTGAAAAACTTATCGAAGAACACCAACAAGCGCCTCATCTTAGACTATTACAAAAGCGTTTAGCCGAAGAAATCACAACTTTTGTTCATTCGAAAGAAGAATTAGATAAAGCCATTGCGGCATCAGGTATTTTGTTTGGAAATTCGACTTCGGATGATCTTAAAAAATTGGATTCTGAAACATTTTTAGAAGTTTTTGAAGGTGTTCCTCAAGCCGAAATCGCTATGCAAGACCTTGAAAACGGAATTGATATTGTAGAAGTACTGAATGCCAAAACAGGATTCTTCAAATCAAACGGAGAAGCTCGCAGAGCACTTACCGCAAATTCTATATCAGTAAACCGCGAGAAGGTTCAAGAAGGCTTTGTAATGACCAAAAACGACCTGATTAACAATAAATATGTACTATTACAAAGTGGTAAAAAGAATTACTTTGTGATTGTTTGTGTATAGATTATCCCTCAGGAATCTGAATAACTTTTAAAACCTGACCTTCAATTACTGTATCAATGGTAACGGTCAGGTTTTTTGCTTTCTTGTTGTAAGATATAGTAGCTTCGGGCACTTCATATCCTCCTGCTTTTCCTTTACAAAAACAAGACACGTTGAAAAGCACCTTTTTCAAAGGTTGATTTTCTACATCTTTATCAAAGAAAGAATCATCTACTTCAAAAACAATTTCTTCGATATAATGTCCGTCTACATAAGCTTGATCTTTATTCTGTTCGTAGGCGTAGGTAAACGTGGTTTTCCCGGAATGCGTTACTTTTTGGTAATACAAACTTCCTATATCATCTTTTTTGATTTCTAAAGCCGTGTTTTTGTGACGCGTATATTTACAAACTCCTTCGCTCGGGCAGTTAGATAGCGTTCCGATGGTATCTTTTTTGGTTACACAAGCTGCAAACAGCATTAAAATGGGTAAGAATAATAATTTTTTCATAAGCTTAATGATTTGATTCGGATGAAGTAGTATCAATATCTATACCTTGTTTTTTCAGTAGAGATTTTACTACTAGGGCAAAAATGGTTAAATAAATAAAACAAATAACAGCCACGATATAAGATTGATGAATTCCTACTATATCGGCTAATTTTCCTTGGAATGGCGGAATAATTCCTCCTCCTAATATCATCATTACCAAAAATGCCGAGCCTTGCGAGGTATATTTTCCGAGTCCGATAAGAGAAAGACTGAAAATTGCCGGCCACATAATACTACAAGCCAATCCTCCGGACAGAAAAGCATAAATCGCTAGAGTTCCATCCGTAAGCAAACCGATTGTCATAGCGGTAATTCCAAAAATGGCGAATATGAGCAGTGTTCTTGCCGGTTTATCTTTGGATAAAAAGAAAGCTCCGATTTGCAATGCCACACAAACCACATAATAATACAGCAGACTCATATCTTTTCCGGAAATCGTATTCACGAGCAAAATCACAGAAAAAGCAAGTAACGGCACAATAATCATTGCCAACATTTTTTTGTTTTTGCTGAGATTAAATACCGAAATGGCTCCCGCCCAACGCCCAATCATCATACTTCCCCAATACATCGAAATATATTTCGCCGTATCGGATACCGCCATAGAACCAAAATCTTCGGATTGCAGTAAATCCCCGAGGTTACTTCCGATAGCGACCTCAACACCCACATAAACGAATATGGCAAGCATCCCCAACACCAATTGCGGATATTGCATAGCGCCCCAACCTTCTTTGTTTTTTCTAGACCCCGAATACGCAAACAATAATCCTAAAACAACCACGACCAACGCGCCCAAAAGCCAATACATTCTCTTTTGTTCAAGCGGATGTTTCAAGGTTTGAATCTCTTGTTTTTTGAGTGTAATTTCGGCTGTAAAATCACTGTTTTTATTCGTTTCAAACTTTTTTACTTCTTGGTTTAATTGTTCTATTCTAATCGCTTCTTGGCTTTTATAACTATTAAATACCGGCACGAAACAAGTTACTAACAAAATCGACATTACAATAAGAGTAATTAAGGCTTTATTAGACTTTTCAACTTTAGCATCCGAAATTCCGTTGGGTAATTTTTTCGAAAAACTAAAAATGGCTGCCGCCGTTACAAACAATATCCCTACACATACATATAACCAAACTATTTTATTCAATCCTAAACTTGCAATTTGTTCATCCGAAACTGATGCTACCGTCCCGAACAAAGCCAATCCTACAATAATAGGTCCGATAGTGGTTCCGAAAGAATTGATTCCGCCTCCCAGATTTACTCGACTTGCGCCGGTTTTGGGGTCTCCTAATAGAATCGCAAACGGATTAGCCGCGGTTTGTTGTAATGAAAACCCTAGCGCTACTACAAACAGCCCGACGAGCATTGCCATATACATATTAATTTCAACGGCGACAATCATCACTCCGGCTCCAAAAGCAGAAAAAAGCAACCCATAAACAATACTCTTTTTATAGCCCCATTTCCCGACGATATCTTTTCCTTGAAGCGTCCCGAGGATAAACAAAATCAACGCTCCGAAGTAATACGCCGTATAAAAAGCAAAGTCAATCAGCTGAGATTGAAATTGATCCAGGTTAAAGTAACTTTTACAAAACGGAATGAAAATACTGTTTCCGGCCGCAATGAATCCCCAAAAAAAGAAGACAATAATAAGGGTATATAAGGCTGGGTAATTGGTTTTTGTTTCTGTAGCCATCAGGGTAGTGTTTAGTTTGGATAAAAGTAGTACAATTTGATTTCAATCGAAAAAAAATCAAATAATTCAAGTTTAATTTTTGATTTACACCTAGTTAGAAATTAATTTTAAAATTATTTTACATCCATATTCTTGCAAAATAGAAAAAAAGCAGTACATTTGCACCCGTATTGGAGAAAGTCTCTTATACTACATAATAATTATTTAAATAATATTGGAATGTATTTAACTAAAGAAACAAAAGCTGAAATTTTCGCAAAACACGGAAAGTCAGCTACAAACACGGGTTCTGCGGAAGGACAAATCGCATTATTCACATTCAGAATTAATCACCTTACTGAGCACTTGAAAAAAAATCGTCACGATTACAACACGGAGCGCTCGCTTGTAAAATTGGTAGGTAAAAGAAGAAGCATTCTTGACTACTTAAAAAACAAGGATATCAACAGATATCGTGAGATTATTAAGGAATTAAACATCAGAAAATAAATTACTAGGGGCTTTGTGCCCCTTTTTGTTTATATAATTCGCAACTAAAAAGTTTGGTTTTTCATTGGGTTTCAAACAACTACACAACAACACAACAACACCCTAGTTTAACTTAATTTACAAAGTTTTTATGGTTCCAAATGTAACCCAAGAAATTATCAAATTAGAAGACGGTCGTACCATAACTATCGAGACCGGGAAACTTGCTAAGCAAGCAGACGGTTCGGTAGTTGTGCGTATGGGAGATTGTATGCTTCTAGCAACTGCTGTTGCCAACAAAACTGCAAATCCGGGAGTAGATTTCTTACCCCTAACAGTTGATTACCGCGAAAAATTCGCTGCCGCAGGGCGTTTCCCTGGAGGTTTCTTCAAAAGAGAAGCAAGACCAAGCGACCAAGAAGTCTTAACCATGCGTTTGGTGGACCGCGTATTACGTCCACTTTTCCCAGATGATTATCACTGTGAAGTACAAGTGATGATTCAGCTGATGTCATTTGACAACGATGTAATGCCTGAAGCACTTGCAGGACTTGCTGCATCGGCTGCTTTGTCCGTATCAGACATTCCATTCTATAACTATATCTCTGAGGTGAGAGTAGGTAGAGTGAACGGAGAACTTATCATCAACCCAACTAAAGCACAATTAGAAGAGTCTGACATCGATATGATGATTGGTGCTTCTAAAGATTCTGTAGCGATGGTGGAAGGAGAAATGAAAGAAATCTCTGAAAAAGAAATGGTAGAAGCCATCAAATTTGCGCACAAAGCTATCATTGCTCAAATCGAAGCTCAAGAAAGAATGAGAGCTAAATTAGGCCTTACCTATAGAGAATATGAGCCTGAAAAAGCTGACGAAAATATCAAATCTGCTGTTCACACTGCGGCTTATTACAAAGCTTTCGCTATTGCATCAGAAGCTAGTGCTAAACACGAAAGAAGTGAGAAATTCGCTCTTCTAGAAAAAGAAGTTGAGGCGTTGTTCTCTGAAGAAGAACTTGCTGAAAACGGAGATTTAGTAGCTAAATACTTCCACGATGTTCAAAAAGAAGCTGTAAGAAACGTAATTCTTGAAAAAGGAATTCGTCTTGACGGCCGTAAAACTACCGAAATCAGACCAATCTGGTGTGAAGTAGATTATTTACCTTCCACTCACGGTTCGGCTATCTTTACAAGAGGGGAAACTCAAGCTTTAGCAACAGTTACTTTAGGTACTTCTCGTGAGGCTAACGTAATTGATTTGCCAAGTGATCAAGGTGAAGAAAGATTCTATTTACACTATAACTTCCCACCCTTCTCAACAGGTGAAGCAAGACCATTAAGAGGCACTTCACGTAGAGAAGTAGGACACGGAAACTTAGCTCAAAGAGCATTAAAAAATATGATTCCTGCTGAGAATCCTTATACTATCAGAATTGTATCTGAAGTATTAGAATCAAACGGTTCGTCATCAATGGCAACAGTTTGTGCAGGTACTTTGGCTCTTATGGATGCCGGAGTTCAAATCAAAAAACCAGTTTCAGGTATAGCAATGGGTCTAATTACTGACGGTAACCGTTTTGCGGTACTTTCAGACATCTTAGGAGATGAAGATCACCTAGGAGATATGGACTTCAAAGTAACCGGAACAAAAGACGGAATCACGGCTTGTCAAATGGATATCAAAATTGACGGACTTCGTTATGATATTATGGAACAAGCTTTGGATCAGGCAAGAGAAGGTCGTTTACACATCTTAGGTAAACTAACTGAAACGCTTGCTCAACCAAATGCTACCGTTAAAAAACACGCTCCTAAAATTATCAAAATGTCAATCGCTAAAGATTACATCGGAGCTGTTATCGGTCCTGGAGGTAAAAACATCCAAGCATTACAAGCTGAAACAGGAACTACTATTGTTATCAACGAAGAAGGCGATTTAGGAATTATCGAAATCCTAGGAGTTTCTCCAGAAGGAATGGACAAAGCCATCGCATCAATTCAAAACACAGTTTTTGCACCAATCGAAGGTGAAACTTATACTGTGAAAGTTGTTAAAATGCTTGATTTTGGAGCAGTTGTAGAATTTGTTCCTGGTAAAGAAACACTTCTTCACGTATCTGAATTAGATTGGAAACGTGTTGAAAATGTAGCTGATGTAGTTAAATTAGGAGATGTATTTGATGTAAAATATCTAGGTATTGATCCTAAAACTAAAAAGGCGAAAGTTTCTAAAAAAGCACTTATGCCAAGACCTCCAAGAGAAGATAAAGACAAAAAATCAGAATAATCTCTATATAAAAAGCCTTCCGAAAAGAAGGCTTTTTTATTGGTATTCATTCTTATAAAAGTTGTTTTAATTTCTGTACAAACGCTTTTTCGTTTTCTTTGGTAGAACCGGAATATTGCGCAATTAATTCTTCTACTTTAGACTTCAAAAACAACAAATTCTCTCTTGATTTCAAGGTCGAAACAAATTTCACCACGATATAATACATACTATCAACCTCAGATTTGTTGTGCTTAAGCATTTTTGTAAGTAAAGTATTTAGCTCTTGAGTTTTATTATCTTTTACAAAAGCATCCAATTCTTTTTCCCACAACAGATTATCAATGTTCAAAGAAGGATTTATTTTTTGGATTTGAGCTCGCAATTCTATCAATTCCGCAGATGTCCATTGCTTTTTAGGGTTGGTCAAATCATTGGCAATAATACGCTCTAATTGTTCTTTTTCTTTGCCTGCATTCGCTCCTTGTTCAAATCCGGTAAGTTTATCCAGATTGTTTGCCCAATGCTTGTAAAAGCCGTTTTTGGTAGTAAATACGGCATTTTTAAGAATGAAATAACTACTCACATTATTCAAATTTTCTTTCGGAAACGCTTCAAATAAATCATCAGCTATTTTATTAGCCAATTCTTTGTCGTTAAACAGCAAGGCATACGACGAATACGCATACAAAAGTTTCAATGTTCTATCGCCGGCTTTGTATAACTCCGGTGTTTTTGAAAGTTGTTTTGCCGGATCTAAAGCCGCTTGCCCAACATCAAAAAAAGCTTGTTTTTCTGGAGAAATACCCGAATAGTGAATGAATTTTTCGTTTTTATCAAAGAAAATAAATTTCGGCACTCCGTCAATATGTAATCCTTTTGCTACTAAAAAATCCACATCCGCTTGCGAAGAATTATCTTTGGTGTTTATTTTATAACTTATAAAATTCTGGTTATAAAACGCTCCTATTTCTGGATCATCCATCAGCGGCATTACCTTTTTACACACACTACAATCGGAATTATAGTAATCGATAAAAACCATTTTGTTTTGTTTTTTAGCTACTTCAAAAGCTTCCTTCAACGATTTCTGAAAGACAACTTGAGCATTGGCAAAACATCCGAAAAGAAAGAAAAAGGCGAGAATAGTATTTTTCATAAACACTGTATGATTTAACGGGTCATAGAATAATTAAGGTTCAAAAATATAAAAATTTGTATCTTTGATAGGATTCAATCTCAATTTATGCGCCATTTCTTGTATAAAATCCCTTTTTTTATCTCGCTTTTTATAGTATTTGGTCTTTCTGCTCAAAACAAAAAGGATACTATAAACCCCGGAATGGTGCAAAAAGAACTCGAGCGCGTAAAGGCATTGCGTTACCAAGATTCGGTCCGTTTGGCATTACTTTCGGAAGAAATCTTCCAACTGAAATTCAACCAACAAACCCAAATCGACAATAATTCGGTCAAGAAAGACTCGTTACTTTTACTCCAAAAAGCCGAAATCGATGCTATCCGAAGCACCACCAAAGGCGCTCCTGTAGTGTTTTTTAACGATACTCTTTTCCGAATTTACAGCTCGATGGGGCCTTATACGGCTCAGATGAGAGCTAAAAACCTCGAGGAAAAGCTGGACATGTTGTATCAAAAACCGTTTTTCTTCCCCGATTCGCTGACCACCAAGGCATCAAATGGTTTTTACAACATCAGTTATCAAAACGAAATTATCACCGGAATTACCTTTAATGATGCGCTTTGGGCAGATACTACACCCGAAGAATTATTAGAAAATCATACGAAAATCATAAAAAACACCATTTCGAATTACCGCCAACAACACAGTCTGAAGAACAACTTATTTCGACTTTTAGAATTGGTTGTCATCATTTTGGTAGCGAGCGGAATTGTATGGTTTATCAATTTTATTTTCTCACGAATCAAAAACAGCATTGTCAATCGCAATCTAAAATTCATCAATGGTATCAAAATTCGCGGCTATGAATTATTGAAGAAAGAACACATCGTTTCTTTTATTCTTCGCGCACTATCAGTAGTAAAAGTCATTTTACTTTTTGTGTTGTTTTTGACGATAATTCCGCTGGTTTTTAGCATTTTTCCATCGACGCAAAATTGGTCTGAAGTCATTCGCCAATGGATTTGGGAACCCGTAAAATCGATGTGGATTTCGCTTTTAAACTATTTTCCGAGTCTGATTCGTATCATCATCATTTTGATTGTAGTGCGATACATCCTCCGGATTTTGCGTTATTTATCATTAGAAATTGAACGCGGAGTGCTTACCATCAAAGGATTTTACCCGGAATGGGCAAGAACTACTTATGCGCTGGCTCGTTTTATGCTACTGATGTTGGCACTCGTTATTATCTTCCCGTATTTACCGGGCTCAGATAGCACCGCATTCAAAGGAATTTCGGTATTCTTAGGGATTTTGATTTCGATTGGTTCTTCTTCCGCTGTCGCGAATGCTGTAGCCGGATTGGTTATCACCTATATGCGGCCATTCCGTCCGGGTGATTGGATTAAAACCGGAAACATCACTGGAATTGTAATCGAGAAAAACGCTTTGGTTACCCGACTTAAAACCATTAATAACGAAGATGTTTCCGTTCCGAATTCAGCTATTTTGAGCGGACCGACCATTAACTATACTTCTATTGGTAAAAAAGAAGGACTTGCCATTACGGCTGTGGTGCGCGTTCGATACGACTATCCGCAAAACGTAATTGAAGAACTTTTGCTCGATGCGGCTCATAAAACTAACGGAATCACTAAAAAACCTTATCCGTATGTATTTCAACTGGCGCTAGGCGAGATAAATGCGGTATATGAGCTCAATGCTTTTACTTTTGTTCCCGAAAATATGTATTTTATTAAATCCGATTTGATGAAAAACATTCAGAATGTATTCAAAGAAGCGGGCGTAGATATTTATTCTACCCAATACATCGAAATCAAAAAAACGGAAAATTAATTTTTGCTGATGACCTCGGCTACCTGAGCACAAACCCATTCCAAAAAGCGTTCGTCATCTCCGGTAAAAGGATTTAGCGTTTCCGAATCAATATCAATTTGGCCAATATTTTGTCCGTTTACAAAAATCGGAACTACAATTTCGGATTTAACTGTAAAGCTACACGCGATATAATTGTCCTGTGCTTTTACATCAGGCACCACAAAATTTTCATTCGAAAGTGCTACTTGTCCGCAAATTCCCTTTCCAAACGGAATTAGGGTATGGTCGGTTGGATTTCCTGCATAAGGGCCGAGTTCCAACACTTTTTCTTCCTGCTTGTGGAAATAAAAACCTACCCAATCATAATAATTGACCTCCGCGCGCAAAAGCTCACAGATGTTTTGCAACTTTTCGTCTTTCAAAAGTTTGTGGTTTGTGATTATATCTTCTATTTTTGGTTTTAGATTATCTAACATACTGCTTTGATTTTCTGACAAAAGTATTTCAATTAAGCGATGCTACAAAAATTATTACTGACTTTAGCGGTATTTCTCTCGGCTTGGGTTTCGGCTCAAAACGTTGAAGTGATATGGAAAGATTCCGTTAGCATCGATGCGGATAATTATTACGGAAAAGATGCGTTGGGCTATTTTTATTATTCAAAAAACAATGTGTTGTATAAGCAAAAACAAGCAGAAAAATGGGAATACAAAAACCTATCGCTCGGCAAAATAGAAAGCGTGGACCTTATCAATCCGCTTAAAATTCTGGTTTTTTACAAAGAATTTAATGCCGTCGTATTGCTCGACAATCAACTTTCGGAAATAATCAAAATCAACCTCAATCGTTATAACATTTTGGCACAAACTTGTTCGATGGCATCTGCAAATCGGCTATGGGCATATGACAATTTGAGCAATCAACTGATGCTTATCGATTATCTCAATCATAAAACTACGGTGCTGAATCAGCCATTTAAAAATGATTTTACGTTCTGTCAATCCGATTATAACCAATGGATTATTGTGAATTCGAAGCGCGAAATCGTATCGTATAACAACTACGGAAACTCAGCAACCCTAAGCACAGCGCCCGATTTTAACAAAATATACCTCACACAAAAAAGGGATATACTTTTTAGCTTAAATGATAATTTATATCTTTACAAAAGTGTATCCAAGACTTCTCATCAGTTGTTTTCAGACCCAAAAAGCATTGCTAGCTTTGACTACAACAACGGAATTCTAACACTTTTTACAGGAAAAACGATAGAAAACTACCAAATACTTATACGATAATGCATATAGCCGTAGCAGGAAACATAGGAGCAGGAAAAACAACTTTAACGCATCTTTTAGCCAAACATTTTAAATGGGAACCTCATTTTGAGGACGTAGTGGACAATCCGTATTTGGATGACTTTTATCACCAAATGGAGCGTTGGAGTTTTAACCTGCAAATTTATTTCTTGAACAGTCGATTCCGTCAAGTTTTGCAAATTAGAGAAAGTGGAAAAAAAATCATTCAAGACCGAACGATTTATGAAGATGCACACATCTTTGCTCCGAACCTTCATGACATGGGGCTTATGTCGAATAGAGATTTTGAAAACTATAGATCTTTGTTTGAGCTTATGGAAAACACCGTAGCTCCTCCGGATTTGCTTATCTATTTGAGAAGCTCTGTACCAAACTTGGTTGGACAAATTCACAAAAGAGGTAGAGACTATGAAAATTCTATATCTATCGATTACCTATCGCGCCTAAACGAAAGATACGAAGCTTGGATTCAGGGCTACAACAAAGGAAAATTACTCATCATCGATGTAGACAACATCAACTTTGTAGACAATCCGGAAGATTTAGGAAATATCATCAACAAAATAGACGCGGAATTACATGGTCTTTTTTAGACCACTTCCGCCACCACAAACGTGCTTCCTCCGACATAAATCACATCGTTTGGGGAAGCATTTCTTTTTGCGCTTTTCAGCGCATTTTTAACCGATGTATAGGTCTTACCCTTAAGCCCATGCAAAAGTGCTTTCTCTTGTATAATTTTACTATCTAATCCGCGTGGGACATTGGGTTTAGAAAAGTAATATTGTGCCTCTTTCGGAAATAGAGGTAATACTCCATCCAAGTCTTTGTCATTTACTGCTCCGAAAACAACGTGTAGTTTGTCGTATTTTTCTTTTTGAAGCTCGTCCAAAACGATTTCCAAACCATGTTGGTTATGGGCTGTGTCGCAAATGATTTTAGGTTGTTCTGACAGAATTTGCCATCGACCGAGCAATCCGGTGTTTTGAACCACATTCAGCAAACCTTTGTGAATTTGCTCGTCAGTAATTTTAAAATACTTCTTTTCACGAAGCACTTGCAAAGTCTGTAAAACCGTTTTTTTATTCTTTTCCTGATATTTTCCGATTAAATCAGAAGGAGGTGTTTCGGCAATCAAATCCGAGGCATAATAAATCTCGGCTTGCTGCTTTGTTGCTTTTTCATCAAAAACAGTTTTGGTTTCGGAAGTGTATTCTCCGATTACAACCGGAGTATAAGGTTTTATGATTCCTGCTTTTTCAGCAGCAATTTCAGGTAGTGTATTTCCGAGAAATTGCGTATGATCGAGCCCGATATTGGTAATTACCGAAATCAGAGGCGAAATGATATTGGTAGAATCGAGCCTTCCGCCCATCCCGACTTCAATTACCGCTACATCGATTTTTTGCTTTTCAAAATAATCAAACGCCAGACCTACTGTCATCTCAAAAAAACTCAGATTGTGCTCTTCAAAAAATGCCTTGTGCTGCTCAATAAATTCGCAAACAAACGTTTTAGAAATCTTCTTTCCGTTGATTTTAATTCGTTCTCTAAAATCCTTGAGGTGAGGCGAAGTATAAAGCCCTACTTTGTATCCGGCTTCTTGCAAAACCGAAGCAATCATGCTCGAAGTAGAACCTTTTCCGTTAGTTCCGGCAATGTGAATGGTTTTGACTTTGTCTTCCGGATTGTGAAGGTAATCCGAAAGCAAAATAGTATTGGTTAAATCTTTTCGGTAAGCGCTAGCGCCCTGTTTTTGATACATCGGGAGCTGAGCAAACATCCAATCTATAGTCTGCTGATAGTTCAAGAGTTATTCCTTGAGTTTAAAATTATAGGTAATCGTTCCGACTTGTCTGTCGGGAGCGGTAGTACTCGCGTCAAATTTGGCTTGCATTGCAGCTTGTTTGGCAATATCTACCAAACATTTTGCGGTATTTGTAGTTCCACGAACGCCTGGTTTTGCCTCAATTACTTTTCCGTTTTTATCTACTGAAATTTCAACAACAACAGTTCCTTCTTCGTTACATTGGTATTGCGGAGCCGGCATCGAAACTGACTTTCTTCCTGCTAATTTATAGTTTCCGTTTCCTGAACCAATTCCGCCACCAGAGCCAGAACCATATCCTGAACCGGTTCCAAGTCCTTGACCGGAACCATTTCCTCCTCCAGAACCTGTTCCGCTTCCGCCACTTCCGTCACCGTCATAACCTTGACTGTTTAAATTCCCAGATGGTTTACCTTGATTTCCGGCTTTATTAGAATTTCCATCACCTCCTAACAAATTCCCAATAGCGTTAGTAACCGATTTGTCGGGTTGTGGCTTGGTCGGAGTGGTATTAGTTGTCGCAGGTTTGGTATCCGGAGTTTTATCCGCTGGTTTTTTATCGTCTTTTTTAGGTGTTTCTTTAATAGCGACCGCATCGTCATTATTCGAAGTCAAAATCGGATTTTCTTTGGCTGTTGTAGTGGTGTTCTGAGGTTGAGCTGATACCGGATCAGGAGAAGTGTAGTTATCTCCCATCCCTTGTTCATCAAATCCAAAATTAAGCGCAATAGTACCTCCGCCACCGCCGCCTTCCAGTTCTTTAACTTCCGGAGGAAAGATAGCTATTGACATTATCAGTATCATTATTATGAACAAAATGCTCGTAATAAGGGCTGATTTTTTTTCTTCAGGAGATTTAAAAAGCATTTTACCTCAGTTTTCAAATAATAACTCAAAAGTATGAAAATAATTGTATTGGTATTCAAAACATCTCCTAAAATAAAAAACTCGCTTTATTGATAAAGCGAGCTTTGAAATAAAAAATATGAAATTTAAAAACCAACAGTCCAACCGTTTGCCCAAATTGGCTTTGCTGTACCATTACCCGCACCATTTGATGTAGCGTTTTCGGTATAAATCATAGACACATCAGCTATTTCTCCTGCGCTATTTGCTCCTTTAGCTCTTGTACCAATATTCTCAAACTTAACATTTGTAGCCTCTAGTGTTCCGTCAAGTACATAACTTATACTTTCATCATGTTGGACATCAAATCCGGTTCCCCAATTAGCCAAAACCATATTATCAAACTTTGCTTTTGTACCCACTCGAAGTTTAAGTGCTTGATTTTCTCCTCCTCCGTCAATTCCGTTTCCGATTAAAGTAATATTTTTTATGGTCGGATTAGAAATCGGGGCTGCTAAATGGTTATTCGAATTGTTGTCCGCCTCAATTCCACGATTACCGGCATTGGCTCTCTTTCCGTACCAATACTCTCCGGTTCCGTTCCAGCCTTCTGTCCAATCAAACAAATCGTCGCCTACTTCTTCGTGAGAATTGATCACCACTAAGTATTTAGCATTTACCGTCCCGCCAAACCACTCAAATCCGTCATCCGAACCTTCAAAAGCCTGAACATATTCTATTGTAGTTCCGCTTCCGACACCAAAAAAAGACAGTGCATTGAACTCTTTTTCCGAATTATAAGAAAAGCCTGTGTACTCTAATCTTAAATATTTTATTGAACCTGAAGAATCCTGAGGATTAACACCTCCATAAGTCAACTCCGACACTTCGGCGGAAGCTGTAATACCTTTGTTTATTGGGGCTTTTCCGCAGAGAACTAATCCGCCCCACGACCCTGGGGTTTTGTTGGTCGAAGTCATTACTACCGGATTTTCCGCTGTACCTTGTACATCAATTTCTCCTCCTTGAGCCACTGCAATATAACGCACCGAAGAAAAATCTCCTCCTGAAGCCGGAGTTGCTTCAATAGTTACCCCTTGTTTTACCACTAATTTTGCTCCGTCTTTAACAACTAAAGCTCCGGTAAGCTTATACGTACCGTTTTCGAGGATTACTGTTCCTTGGTTAATTTCTCCTTTCAGGTTTTCTCGGTCCAAAACAAAAGATGAATTGGTGTTGTCATTCGTGTTATCATCTGAAGAACAAGAAGTCGAAATCAAGCCCAACATTACAAGTGGCATTACTAAAGTTTTTAAAATCGTTTTTTTCATTGTGTTTTATTTAGTTTGTTATTTATCTCAAAAGTACTCGGCTAATATTTCCTATAGGTTAGCCAAACATGAATTGATTGTTAAGCTTTTAAAGTGAATAAGACAATCCTAATCCAAAGTATGCTCCTCGTTTGTACGACACCGCCGGTACATCGCCCGCAGAATTTTGCTGAACTCTTCGGAACTCCGGATTGAGGATGTTTTTGGCTGTAAAATCAAGGCTAAGCTGTCGGTTTAGCTTCGTTTTTAAAATAAAATCCAAGGTTCCCATACCTTTGTCCACCAAATTTCCTTTCGATTCCACTCCTAGAGCATACAAACGGTCAGAATAGTAAGTGTACGACAAGGTTGCTGTCATAGAGCGATGGTTCTTCCATTCTTTGAAATATGATGCATCAGCCGTCAACAACAAATCAGAAGCTCCGGTAAAGCCCGATGAGGTATCCGTAATATTGATATTGAGCCTTCCTTGAGTTTCTCTTTGTACTTTTTGACTATCAATATCCTGATGGGTTTTCATATATGAGAGATTCACTCCTCCCAAAAGTTGATTTTTATATTCTCCGTCTAGATTAAAAATCTTTTTGCGCAACTCTGCCTCCATTCCATATACATATCCTCTATCTCCAATATTTACCCATGAAATGTCATTGGTGGATGAGGCTACTGTCACTTCATTAATCGGGTCTTTAATCATCTTTCCAAAAAATGTAAAGGCAATCAATTCCTCGCTTTGCGGAAACATTTCCCATTTCAAATCTAGATTGTAATTCTGAGAAGGATACAAGTAAGGATTCCCGAATTCGGATTCAGTTACATCCTCATAAATAAACAAGGCTCTTTCTTTAAACTGCGGCAATGTATACGTTTTGCTCGCCCCCAAGCGCAAGTTTTGGCTTTCATTCAATTCATATTTCAAAACCAAACTCGGTAACCATTCCTTTCTCTCGAATGTATTACGACTTTGTGTAGAAGATAATTGTGTTCGCCACTCAATGGTTTGCTTGACCATCTCATACCTAAACCCAAAAATACCGCTCAGCTTATCAGAAAAGCGGTATTCCAGTTGAGCTAATCCCGCATGAATGTTTTGCTCTCCGTTATACGTTTGCGGAGTAACTACTGAGCCCGTAAATGTTTCGATTTTAAAATATTGATTATCGAAATTGGCCGAATTAAAAAACAAGTCCAACTTATTTGGATCAACTACCGTATTTAATTGGCTTCCGGTAACTCTAAAGTTGAATTGCAGCGCTTCAAAATCCCTGTGTTTGAATCTTCCGCCATAACCCAAAGTAACTTTTCCTTTATAATTATTGTCTTCGTTTGGAAAAAGTTTCGTCGATACCAAAATATTTGCAGCAAATTCATCTTCGGTCAAATTTTGATAATATCTGTGGTTGTCGGTAATCGTATTTTGTGACAACACATAACCCGAATCAAGTTTTTTCAAAGTATTTTGAGTTCTATCGGGCATATCGCTTTGAATGGTGTTATAAGACATTCCCCAGTCTATATTTAACTTTTCGGTTAACGAATGACTACCCAATAATTGATTTATCAAAATCGAATTTTGAACATAAGTTGCTCTTTGAACTAATCCGTTATCATCCTCAGCTATATCGCGCAAAAAACCATTGTAAGTATCGCGAGACTGGTCCGATGAATTCACAAAAAGCAAATTGTAATACACGCGATGGTTTGGGTTAAAACGATGATTGACGTTCAACATTCCGGTGGTGTTGGTGGTATAGGATGACTTTTGCTGATGAAGTGATTTAAGTCTCGCGCCCTGAGCGCTTACGCTTTGATTGATTCCTTCTCTAAATTCAAAACCGTTGTCAAAACTACCTGTGGCAAACACACTTAGTTTTCCCTCTTTACCCACATCAAACGATTTTCCAGTCATAATAGAAAAACTACCTGCATAAGGTGTATGTTTTATTGGATTCAAAGAGTTCTGAAATCCATATTGCTGTATTGGATTCTGAGGAATGCTGTAAGAAGAAAAACCTCCATAATTCGGTCCATCTTGAAGATAAAACTCACTTTTCTTTTCAACTGCATTGGTGTTTATTTTTGAACCGATAGCTATCTCTAACATTCCGTTGCCTTGATAATTCTTGGAAGAAATATCTACATTTCCTCCGGCAAAATCACCGAAATTTTTTACTCCATATACTTTGTCTATGGCGATATATTCCACTATGTCGGTACTGAACAAATCCAAAGCAATGTTCTTTTTCTTCGGATCATTCGACGGAATCGGAAGACCGTTCATCGTGGTGGAATTATACCTATCGCCCAAACCGCGCACATACACATTACCACTTCCTTCTTGCTTTGACACTCCGGAAGTTTTTGCTACGGCACTAGCCACATCGCTTATTCCTTTTACACCTAACTCTTGTGCTCCGATATTTTGTTTAATTTCTATGGATTGCTGGCGATCTTTCAACAAGGCAGATACTTTCTCTCGACTTTGTACAATGTTAATGACCACCTCCTCTATTGATATTGAATTGGGCTTTAAGGCTTGGCTTATATCTATTCTCTCTCCTCCCTTTACCTTTATTTTCGCTTCCAGAGTATCATATCCAATAAAACTGTACACTAAAGTGTAATCTCCGGGCAAAAGCTCTAGTGTATAATTGCCATTGACATCAGATTGCGTGCCTTGTTGAGTTCCTTTAACAGTTACAGACACTCCCGGAAGGGTTTCTGAAGGATAAGATAAATCGGTAATTACTCCGGTAATAACTGCTTTTTGAGCCGTTGCAAATTCGAAAAAAAGCAATGTAAAAAATACTAAAATGATACGCATTCGTTGTGTTTTTAAATTTCACACAAAGGAAGAATGCTTATGTTATCTGAGTGTTTGAGACGTATTATAAAAATGTTTCCAAAAAGTTAGCTTAAGGTTAGCTGTATTAAGGAATTGTTTTTAGAGTATATCCATTTTGAGACAGAAACTCTAATACGCGCGGAAGAGCGTATTCCAATCTCGGGAAAGCCTTGATACTGTCGTGAAACACAATAATACTACCACTTTTTACATTCCGAAGGACATTGTGCAAACATTCTTCGGGCGACACTTCCGAGTCATAATCTAGGCTTAACACATCCCACATAATGATTTTGTAGCCTTGCCTGCGCAACGCTCGGGATTGTTTTGAAGTGATTTTACCATAAGGCGGACGAAAGAGCTTTGAGTGGGATTTTTGCTTTTCAGAACTGTTTTCTTCTATGATTTGCTGACATTTAAGCGTATTGTTTATATAATCGGGAAACGAGGTTTGCCAACCTTTGAGGTGATTAAACGTGTGATTGCCGGTGCGATGTCCGCTACTAATAATTCTTTGAAAGACTTCGGGATGTTTTCGGATGTTGTCTCCGATACAAAAAAAAGTGGCTTTGGCGTTATATTGGTCGAGTTGAGCCAAAACCCAATCGGTTACCTCGGGGATAGGACCATCATCAAAGGTTATATAAACCGGATTATCACCGGAAGGTAGCTCCCAGTGATAATTCGGAAATAGTTTTTTGACAATTTTTGGTGTTTTAACCCACTTTAGCTTCATTTTAAATCCACTCCGTCAAGGAGTTTTTCGAGCTCGGCCGAATCGGGCAAAGTACCGAGTAAAGAATCTTTTTTAGCTCGTTCTTCCTCGGTTTCAGACGGTTCGTCTTCTGTGCCGATTCTGGCTTTGAACTTAGCGTTATACTCATTAAACTCTTTGTATTTCTGTTGGTAATATTGAGGATCATGTTGTCTGAACATCAACAAAATACTTCTGTACAATTCAATATTTCGTCCGGCTTCGTACAAATAAGCTTGTTGAATAGAGCCATCCAAACTGTTAATATAACGCAGTTGTTCTTGGTATTTGTTGATGATTTTATTTGCTAACTCACGTGCTTTTTCATTTTCTCCTAAATGATAGTACGCCGCCACAAACGGATCTGCCATTTCATACAAGTGATAAAGCTCGATTGGGAAATTGGTCATCGCCAATTCTATAATCGTTTTTGCCTTATCATTTTTACCTTCTTCTAATAGTTTTTCGGTTAATCGGGCTAATTGCATTCTGTAGTTAAACACATTGCGTCTGGTTTCTACATCGTGGTAAATTTTATCGCTTCCGCTCGCTCCCCAAAACCATCCTTTGCGCGTTCCGTTTTCGTATTCTTTCTCAATGAGCTTGTGATACATTTTGTCTGTATTTATGCGTCCCATATCGATAGAACCTCCTTGACGATTGTATGGCGTTTTGATAGGAACCAATTTATACACCAATCCGTCCAATTCTAGATAATCTTTCATCCACAAATAATCTTCATCATCAAAAGCGCCTCCTGAAAAGTAAACAGGGCGTTTCCAGTCATTTTGAGCAATAATATCCAACATGATTAGTCGGTGGATGTATAAACTGTTCGATTTGATATTTATATCTAGCGACGGCACAATTTGGTCCGCATCTTTTTCGGATACAATACCGTATTTCAAAGCGTTTTCCTTGTTAACCGGAATACTGATTTTTTGGCTTGGGAAAGTGTACATTTTGTGCCCATTCTGCCACGTAACAAAAGTTTTCGGGTCTTCCGAACGAATATAATTCATAAATAAATCTATCGGAAGACGCTCATTGGTTTTGGGTTGGTACAGAATTGCCTCCATTTTTGACCCTGAATATTGATGATGCGCAAATGAAATCGGCAATCCATCCGACAAATGCGTTTTGCGCTTCATCTGGTCAATATACCAATCGGTAACGAGTAAAGCCGTACAAACTACCTTCACATCGGTTCTATAGCCTTCCACTTCTTGTAAATACCAAAGCGGGAATGTGTCGTTATCTCCGATAGTGAAAATAATCGCGTTTTCGTCTAAAGAATCCATATAAGCTTTGGCGTTCACTAATGCTGTATCTTTACCCGAACGGTCGTGGTCATCCCAGTTTTGTGATGCCATGAGTACCGGAACGACTAAAAGCGATAAAGCTACTACGCCATATCCGGTTGCGTTTGCTTTTACTTTTTGACTTATCCAATCATAAATCGCATACACTCCAAAACCAATCCACATGGCAAAAGCATAAAATGCTCCTACCACCGCATAATCGCGCTCTCTTGGCTCAAATGGTCGCTCGTTCAAGAATACTTTCAGCGCTAATCCCATAAATAAGAACAACACCAAAAGCACATAGAAACTTTTCCAATCTTTTCGGGCATGATAAATGATTCCGATGATGGCGAATAGAAGCGGAAGCATGAAGTACACGTTTCTTCCTTTATTATTAAGCATATCCGAAGTAAGCTCATCTTGATTGCCTAGACGTAATTCGTCAATAAATTTGATTCCGCTTATCCAGTTTCCGTTTTGCAAGTCACCTTTACCTTGAATATCATTTTGACGTCCGGCAAAATTCCACATCAAATAACGGCCGAACATATAATCGAATTGGTATTCCACCATGAATTTCATATTTGCCCAAAAGCCCGGTTTTTCAACAATAATCACATCTCCCATTTGGCGAAGGAATTTATCATAATCCTCTACATCTACTCTACCGGCTTGATAAGCACGTTTGAATTGGTCGATATTTTCGAGTATGTTTTGTTTGAGCATTTGAGTTGCTTGGAAAAGCTCTTCCTGAGATAATGATTCCACATCGATATCAAACTGATACAATTCTTCGGCAAAATCATAATTCGGATTGAGTTTAAAGTCCAACACATCGGTGTATCGCATATAGTTGATACGGTGTGACTCTTCGGTGCTTCTCATCCTTGGTAAAAATGCCTTATGAGCATCATCCATATTCTGATTGGCATTTTTGTATTCGTTAGTAATGATGTATTTTCCGGTTTTGTAATCCCTTTCGTAGTTTGGTTTTGCATCTTCATACGGGCGAACCGGGTCTAATCCGGCATATTTTTCAGAGAATAATTCGCCGTAGAAGGTTTTTTGCTCGCCATATTGCTCGCGGTTGTAGTATGCTAAAAGCTCCGTTGCATCGGTTGGAGCATTTTCGTTAATCGGCGTGTTGGCATTCGAACGAATCGGCAACATTAGCCAAGAAGAAAATCCGATGAAAACAAATAAAATACAAAGGATAAAAGTATTCGCCTTCGCGTAATTTTTCTTTTGTGTATAACGAATTCCGAACACAAAAAAGGCAATTACTAGTAAAGCTGCGAAAATAGTCCCTGAATTAAATGGCAATCCGAGTGAATTCACCATAAAAATCTCGGTTTTAGCAAAGAAACTCATCGTATAAGGCAACAAGAACGCAAACACGAAGAACAACACTACCACTACGGCTATATTGGCTAAAATAAAATTCTTAATCGTAATTTCTTTGTAATGTTTGAAGTAGTATAAAAGCCCGATTGAAGGAATGGTAAGTAGTGCCATAAAGTGCACTCCAAATGATAGCCCGACGAACATCGAGATAGCAAGTAGCCATTTGTTTCCGCCCGGCTGGTCCATTTCTTGTTCCCATCTAAGTCCTAACCAAAACATAATGGCGATAAAGAGCGATGACATCGCATAAACCTCCGCCTCAACAGCATTGTACCAAAACGTATCTGAAAAAGTAAACGCCAAAGACGCTACAAAACTAGCTCCTAAAATGATTTTAGATTTTATATCGGTAAGTTCTGACGTTGCTGAAACTACTCTTTTCAAAAGTATCGAAAGCGTCCAGAACATAAACAAAATCGTGAAGGCACTCGATACAGCCGATACCATGTTTACGGTAAGGGCAATTTTAGCCGGATCAGAGGTAAAAGTCGAGAAAAATGCTCCAATAATTTGGAATAATGGTGCTCCCGGCGGGTGGCCAATCTGAAGCTTTGCAGAAGTAGCTATATACTCCGGACAATCCCAAAAACTAATGGTTGGTTCTACCGTTAAAGAATAAGTGACAAGTGCAACAGCAAAAGAAAACCATCCTAAAATGGTATTCCATTTATTGAAGTTAAATGTGAGCATAGTTGAATTTTTGTTTAGCTTACAAAGAAAATACTTTTTTGAGTAAAAACCAGATTTTAACTCCTTTATAACGGCAATATCAAGGATTTGTTGCTTTTTGCAGAAGATGATAGGCCAAAAAGTTGCATCGAAAAAAAAATTATAGTAATATTGCACCCTCACAACTGGTCCTATAGCTCAGTTGGTTAGAGCACCTGACTCATAATCAGGTGGTCCCTGGTTCGAGCCCAGGTGGGACCACTAGTAATACCAAGCCTTACAGATATTGTAAGGCTTTTTATTTTTATGTAGGTCAAACATAGGTCAAACAATTCAAAAATAAAATTACATTTAAACAGATTATATAAAAAAGTATTATGCTGAATGGGCTTCAATTTTATTTCGATTTAGCTTTTAATTATAGGCACCTTGAATTACTTAAAGATTTTATTGGAAACAAAGAGTTAACAATTAAAGGATTTAAGTACTTCCAAGAATATGAGTACTATTGGAAAGACGAAATGATTATTGATGATAATGAGCCCAAATTTATTAATACTATTATAACGAAGACTGATTTTCTAAAAGAAAAACTTAAGAATAAGAAAAAAATCCTACTTGATGAAATAAACAAAGTTACACGTCAATTAACTCCTGAAGATAAGAAGTCCTTTTTAAGAGAAGTATTTAATGATATTTTTAATATCCGTAAAAAATTATTTACTATTGAATTTGACCACAACTCAATAATATTGGAATCGGTTAAGGAGCTAATAGATGACTTAATACTTTTATATAAACATGATGCTGTCAGCCATAAACTCATGGCTAAGGTGGAGTCATTGGAAAAAATAAGTACCGGTACTTACTTTGGTATAAAACCGAATATTAAAAGAAAATTCTTTACAGACTTATATGACATGAGTGTTGATTTGTTTCTAATAGATGATGAAGAAATAAGCGAAGATACCTTTATTGAAGTATTTACCTGTTCAAAGCCCAATCCTCAAAATAAAATACAGTTTATTGAAAAAAATTATCCAATAGTATATTTTTTGGAATCTATTCAGCCTTTCTTCAATAACCTGAGTTTTACTTCTATTGAATCTAGTAGGAATTTCTTTAATAAACGAAATAAGATGCTAACCGCTACAGACCTTTCTAGTACAAAATCAAGAAATAAAAACACATCATATCACATCATTTCCAAAATAGATATTGCTGTATCAACACTAAAATCAAAACACTTAAAATAACCTTACATATTACCTTACATATTATCTCACACCCTCATTAGACTTTAAAAATGAGGGTTTTTTATTGCCGTTACTTTGCCTCACATTTAATCAGGAAATGCGCATTTCCATAATTTTTATGATTATGGACATATTCCAAAAGATAGAAAAAATTGAGGCATTATTAACAAAGCAAAATGCTCTCACTAAGGAGTTTTTAACTCTTGAAGAAACTGCCGAATATCTAGATTTATCTAAGTCAGCAGTATATAAAATGACTAGTAAAAAGGAAATTCCTTTTTATAATCCAGGAGGAAAGAAAATCTATTTTAAGAAATCTGAACTCCATCAGTGGATAATTACAGGTAAGTCAATTTCTAATGATGAAGTTGAAGTAGAGGTAGATTCATATTTAAGTCGGACTCAAAAATCAAAGTTATGATTGATTTTATAAGAGTTCACTATAAGAATAAGACTGAATTGGAAGATTTCATTCTTAATCCCAAAAACTTCAACGAAACTTTTACAGTTATGGAATACCATTCTGGGGATATACTACACCCATACAAAGCTCATTTAAAAAACATGGATATTATAGTAAATGAAAAAAATGGATATGTAAAAAACTCGATACATAAATTACATAATGTGTTAGAAACAAATGAAAATCACAACCATAATGATTTTACGTATTCTCAACTACATAAGATAATTGAATACTTAAAGAGCAAAATAATTCACATTTCATCTAACAAGTTAACACAGTTAGAATTCGGTCTAAATATTCAAACATCAAGACCTGCTGAAGAGATAATTTCGAAGTATTTCCTAATGCATAAACTAAGTAAGCATACATTGATTAAAAATATTAATTGTGATGGATATTTGATGGCATTTGAACATTATAACTTTATAATTAAAGTATATGACAAAGCAAAACAATACAATATTAAAGACAGAAATATACTTCGATTTGAAATAAAGTTTACTGATAAAAGTGAATTTAATCCTCTGGGGGTTTATACTATAAGCGATTTAACTAATAAGGAGGTCTTAAACAACTTATTCGAAAAATTATTACAACGTTTTGATGAATTATTAATTGTAGATGATTTTTTTGAGGAGGAAATTCCTTCTTCTGATTTTCACAAATTGAATATGTTCTCAAGCCCCTCATATTGGGAAAGGTTAAAGAAATATTCTCGTGAATATAAATCTAAACAAAAAAAACAATATCTGTCATTGTTGGAAAAATATAAACTCTTGGAGACTAAAAAAAACTTGAAGGAACAATTAGTTAACAAATTCAACTATTTAATTTCTAATTAACCCAGTTGACAAATTCCATGCATCCTATTGTTGGAATTTGTCAACCTTATTGAAATATGGCAAGTATTAAGATAACACTAAGAAATAAAGCATCTAAAGAAGGACTATATCCGATAATCTTGAGAATTGTTAAAGATAGAAAATCAAAGCTTATTTCTCTAGGCTTAGAATGCTTAAAAAAAGACTGGGATGTGGAGAAAAATGAGTTCAAAAAGTCTCATCCCAACTATCTCCAAAGAAATAGAATAATACTCAAATATAAAGAAAAAGCTCTTAAAATTATTGATGATTTCAGCTTAGAAAATGTTGATTTCACTCTTATACAATTTGAAAATAAGTTTAGAGGAATTCAAGAAAAACCTCTACTGACAAATGTTGTTCATTTCTTTAATGAAATTATTTCCGAATTAGAGCTTTCAGGAAGAATAGGTAATGCAAAAGCATATAAAGAAACTAAGGAAGCTATAATAAAATTTGCAGGCAAAGAAATCTTATTTGAACATATAACTCCTGAATTTTTAGAAAAATTTGAAGTCTATTTAAGGTCAAGAGAAAATAATGATGGTGGAATTGCTTTTAAAATGAGAGAACTAAGAGCTTTATTCAACACTTCCATCAGAAGAAAGATTATTAATCGAGAATTATACCCTTTTGGAGAGTACAAAATATCTAAACTCAAAACAAAAAAGAATAAAAAAGCTTTGAGTGTAGAGGACTTTAAAAAATTTCGTGATGTCAATCTCTCTAATCATCCATGCCTAATAGAAGCATATAATTATTCCATGTTTTCATTCTATACAAGGGGTATGAATTTCATAGATATGATGTTCTTAAAATGGTCTGATATTCAAGATGGGAGAATCTACTATACTAGGTCTAAAACCAAAGGACAATTTAATATTGAGGTTACCGAAAAAGTTCAAGAAATTTTGGATTACTATAAATCTCAAAACAGACCTACTCAATATGTTTTTCCAATTATACTTAAAGAAGACCTTACTTTAAAACAAATAGCTGCTAGAAAGCATAAAGTATTAAGTCGATACAATAAAAAACTAAAAAAAATATCCAAAATAGCAGGTATAGAAAAGGATATCTCTTCGTATACTTTTAGGCACTCATTTGCTACAATTCTTAAACAAATAGGTACAAGTACAGATGTGATTTCTGAACTTATGGGTCATACTGATGTACAAATAACAATGACCTATTTAAAGGAATTTGACAAAGAGATTTTAGACAACGAAAACCGTAAACTTTTAGAAATCTAACAAACTAAATTATTATGCAACTAAGACAATCAGAAAGAAAAAAAGCCAAAATAAAAATGGCTTTACAGGGAAGTGCAGGAAGCGGTAAAACCTATTCTAGTTTACTACTTGCAAAAGGATTAAATAATGGTGACTTCTCAAAAGTAGCCATTATAGATACTGAAAATGGAAGTGCTGATTTATATGCTCATTTAGGCACATATAATGTACTTTCAATTAAAGCTCCATATACTCCACAAAAGTATGTTGAAGCTATTGAAATTTGTGAAAAAGCAGGAATGGAAGTCATCATTATTGACAGCATTTCTCATTGTTGGGAATATCTACTGGACTATCATAGTTCATTAGCCGGAAATTCCTTTACTAATTGGGCTAAAATTAAACCATTAGAAAAGTTATTTGTAGATAAAATCTTACAATGTAATGCTCATATTATAGCCACCATGAGAACCAAACAAGATTATGTACTAAACCAAAAAGATGGAAAATTCATTCCTGAAAAAGTAGGTTTAAAAGCTGTACAAAGAGATGGGATTGACTATGAATTTACACTAGTTTTTGATGTGGATATAAAACACTTTGCTGTATCAAGCAAAGACAGAACAGGTCTATTTATGGGTAAACCTGAATTTATTATCAATTCAGGAACAGGTAAAAGAATTTTGGATTGGTGTAACAGTGGAGCTTTACCATTAGAAGAAAAAAAGAAGTCTTTAGAGGAAGTTTTGGAAGAGATTCAGTACTGTAATACCATTACACAATTAAATGAACTCTATAAACAATATCCTGAATACACTGACAATCTACAACAGCACTTTACAAACAAAAAAGTAATGCTAACTCAATTAACTAATCCTCAAAACTTTTCAAGCAATGGACACAGTAAACATCATTCAGCCTAGTACAAAAAGTGAGGTACTCACTCTCAGAGTTGCTCAAAACACCAATTATCTTTCAAATAATGGTATTTTGGAAGATATTGGTAGTGTAGAATCAGATTACACCCATAAGCCCTTTATTGAATCTAATACTGAAGAAATTAATCTTCATCATTTAAAAAATGATTGTATTATCCCTGTGTTTTCTAAAGACAATGAAAAGACTATTGCTCACCAAGAGTTTATTGAAATAGCCCAAGACTGTATTAGTAAATCTTTTCCTTTTCAAAGCTTTGAATCACCTGACATCAGAGTTAGCCATCAAATTAAAGGCAGAACTCCTGAAGCTATCTATAAAAATGCAAAGGACTTACTTGACCACGAAAAGACTATTTACTATGAAAGGATGGCTTTTATAATTAGAATTCCAAACATAGTTGATACCATTAATGGTAATAAACTATCTCTAACTATTGGCGGGGTAAGAGCATATAATCAAGAGAATTTATACAACAAAAAGAGCTTTGAAAAATTCAAATTCTTTATTGGTTTTCAGAATATGGTTTGCTGTAATCTATGTGTTAGTTCTGATGGTTTTGTCTCTGAAATGAAAGTAACTTCTTATCAAGAATTAAGTGCCAAAATTCTTGAAGTAATTCAAAATTATAATGTTGAGAAGCATTTAAGGATGATGAAAGACTTTACTCGATATTCTCTTACTGAACATCAATTTGCACAGTTAATTGGAAGAGCTAGATTATATAATCACCTACCTAAAAAGGAAAAAGCTATAATCCCAGAACTGACTTTTAATGATGGACAGTTTAATACTATTGCAAAAGATTACTACCAAGATGAATCTTTCTGTAAAGATGAAGAAGGCAATATCAACCTTTGGAATGTATATAACTTATTCACTCAAGCCAACAAGAGTAGCTATATTGATACTTTTTTGGAAAGAAATCTGAATGCTTTTGAATTTAACAAAGGTATCAGTGAAGCTATCATTGGTAATTCAGATTATCAGTGGTTTTTGAGTTAAATTCAATCCTTGGTTAAGTTTTTAACCAAGGATTGTTGAAAAACAAGTGTTTGTTAACATTAGTTATTAACAAAAGTTAATATATTTGTACCCATATGGGTACAAATATCATGACCCAATTTTATTATTCATCTAAAAGGAAAGTATTATGTATCTAGCACAATTAAGCACTTTTCAGTCTCAAGTCCCATTTTATATTACTATCCTTGAAAATATAGTTAAAGGAAATAATAAAGGAAAGAGTGTCATTGATTTAGCTATTTGTGAAGCTATAGACGTGGCTAAAGGGAGCAAAAACATTTTTACAATTGATAATAATCATTATTTTTTAATTACTACTTTGTTATCAAAGTATAATGAAGGATTATTAAAAATTGATAGCAAAAACATCAAGTCTGAAAACTATTCAGAAATTTTAGATGTACTAAAATAGTTCTTTTTGAATATGAACTATAAGATAATTGAGCTTCAAATACTCCAGCTAGAAGAGTCATTTTCAAAAAGTAGAAGCAATATTTATTCTGACAAAAAGAAAGAAACTCACTTCAAAGAATTATTTAATATTTTTAATACAATTAAAAATTGTAATTATTTTTCTTTTAGTGAAACAGACATTAAATTACACTTCCAAATCCTAAATTATATTTTTAAAGGACTAGAGTTTTTAGATAATAGCACTTTAAATGTAATTCCTTATGAAATAGTTTCCTGTTTACAAATAGCTTTAGAAGATTGGATAAAATCAGATAATTTTATTATTGTTACTTCATTATCAAACAGAAATTTAGATTTCTCATTTGAAAGTGAAAATGTAGAAATATTCAACAATATCAATGCCGAAGTTAGTTCAAGATATGATTTAAAAATAACTAATAGATTGATAAAAATTGTATTACCAAAAGCCTTGTCAAGGGATTATTTGTCAATTGTAGTTCTATATCACGAATTAGGTCATTTTATTGATACTGAAATACATATTAGTGAGAAAATATTATATAGCAAATATGGTTTTAAACCTGCTCACTTATATACTCAAAGCCAATTACAAGAATTTCGTCATTTTATGGAATATTTTGCTGATTTGTTTGCTGCTCAATATATTAATAATGCTTCTAGTTTATTTTTAGGTTATATTGCTCATGATAGTCTAGATTCACACACCCATCCCTCAACTAAATCTAGAATTAGTATTGTTGAGGACTTTCTTAATAATACCTATAATATTAAAGTAGATGTAATAAATAGTGCTTTAAAAAGTTCAGGATATGAACCCTTTAAAATTAGACATAAAAAAATAGATATAAAAAAATCAGATTTTCAAAACCTTATACCTCAACAAATAAAAACTAAAGAAGAGCTTCATTATATCTTTAAACTGGGGTGGGATTTCTGGGATACTTCTGAAATTAATTTTTTAAAAAATTTTGATGCGAGGCAGAAGTATAATGTAATAAACAATTTAGTAGAAAAATCGATTTCTAATTATATTATTAAACAAAAATGGCAACAAACAGGAATATAATTAGAAAACTACTAGGATTAAAAACAGCAGGTGTTTTAAGTAAAGAAGAAGTAGAAAAATTAATTTTGAAAAAGGAATTAATTATTGACCCTTTACTTGAAAAAAATCAAATAGGAGAAATATCTGTGGATTTGAGAATTGGAACAGATTTTTTAACTCTGCACCATGGAAGACAAGCCTATATAGATACTACTCAAAATTTAATAGACAAAAGACCTATAAAAAGTCATTTTACTGAAACCAGAAGAAAAGTTGGAGAAGGTTTTTTGTTACACCCTTCTCAACCAGTATTATTCTCAACTCTTGAGTATTTGAAGTTGCCTGAAGATGTTTATGCAATATTAACATTAAGAAGTTCATATAGCAGATTAGGATTAACTATTTCGACAATAATCCAACCTGGTTATTGTGGATGTGCCTCAATTGAAATTGTTAATTCTGGAAATACAGCAATTAATATTTTATCTGGTGCAAGGTTTGTTCAAGCAAGGTTTGTTAGATTAAGTAATAAATCTAAATATTTTAATTCTCAAAGAAAATATACCTGTCAAGTTAGACCTGTTACTTCAAAAGCTAATGAAGATAAAGAATTAAAAAAGCTATTAGAAATAAGTAATTTACATTAAAATTCATTCTTCTAAAGAAATTTTAATATTTGGAATCCAACTAAAACACATTTGATTTTCATTTATATCTAGCCCAAAGTGAAAGGTAGAATTTTCAAAATGCCATATTCTACCTAACCAATTTGTCGTTACAATTTGATTTTTATCATCTTCTGTAAAATATAATTTTCCTTCATTATCTTTTCCTAATACAGAAACTACTCTGTTTGTTAGTCTTTCAAATTCTATATATGATATAAATCTTGAATAATTTTTAAACTCTTTATAAAATGTATAAATAGGACTTTCATTGTGCTTAATTACAACCTGTAAGTGGTTAAAATACCCAAAAAGAGGAGTTTGTAAATTATATTCTGTTACCTTATTTTGAGGCTCAATGCTAAACTCTTTATGTAATTCACTATTTATACAAGCACTTAATAATTCTTTGGTAAATATTTCAAGATTTAAAGAGGTTGGATTTTTATTCTCTATCAATTCTTTAAACTCATCCAAGTTAAGAACTTTTGTTTCTATTTTAAATAAATTATATAATGACTTTGCTTTTAATAATAATTGTTCATCTTTAGAAACCAAATAATCACAATGTGCCGCATAGAAAGCGTGTTGAGCATCATCTTGAAAAGATGAAAATACTACCTTTCGGTTATTTTCTTTATCAATGCCCAAAAGATTTAAACAGGCATAAGCAGAAATGAAAAAATGATGATATTTCTGTTTGTCTAAACTTTTATTATGTTTGATACTGTCTTCTACAAACTCTAAAAAACTCTTTTGTAAAGGGGTGTCTTTTAAAAGCTCATTAAAATTAGGGTTTTCGATATCAATGTCAAATTTTCTGTTTAGTAAATTTTCAATAGAATAATTTCTAAATTTTCTCCAAATAGAAGGGTCTTCATATAATTTTGAAAAAATATCCAACATCCCTTTTATTAAATCTGAAAATGTATTTTTATCAGAAAGTTTAGGGATTATTTCATTAAAAGGAGTATTATTATAGACAGCATCAGGCAGGTTGGGAATTCCAAGATTTCCAATAGGAGTATTTAAAAATGATTTAAACAGTTTCTTTGCTTCCTCTTTCTCTACTGATTCTTCACCTAATTCTTCAAAAATTTTATCAAAATCAATCGAGTTATTTACAGTTTCAAAATTCATATTATTGAAAGCTTCTGTAGGAGATGCTATTTTTACGTTTACAACTATTTCATCGTTATTTAGATTTAAAAAATTTTTATCAACTAATTGCTCCATAAAAGATAAGTCCTGATATTTTCTTTCAGAGATATCTCGTGATAAATCTGACAAATGAGCACTTGAATAATAAAATATAAAATCATCTTTAAATTCTATTAGCTTATTAAAAAATGTGATTTCACTATCATCAACATTTCCCAAATATCGAAAAATATTACTGTCCAGATAAACTCTTACCATTTTATATGTTTGTTCAAGATAAATCAAGATAATTTAAACTCGTTATTCTTCCACTGATATAATATTTATTATTTTCTTCTTTTGATTTGAAAAAGAGTTGTGCTTCTTTAAGAATAGATTCATTATTAATGTTTATCATCAAAGTAGGTATCAGTTCATAAGAGTTAAAACCCTCTATATTTTCAAGTCTTTTAGTGTCATTTACTAACTTATCAAAATGTGCTTTAATTTTACTCAAAATTTTTTCAGGAGTAGTATTATTTTGTTTGTACATCTTTGTTTCAACAATGAAAATTTTATTGTTATTTCTAAATATACAATCAATTTCAATGTCCTCAAAAAACAAACAGTTTAATTGGTAACTTATTCTATTAGTATTTAATTTATTACATAAGGCATCTAAAATTAGCCCATCTGGGCTTTTAATAATATTATATAATTCATCTTCTAACTTATAAGGAACAAAATAAGTTAATTCTTTTGAGCAAACAGGACATTTAAGCTCTTTAAGTTTTTTAGGATTTAATTTAAGCTGAAAAACTCCTTTATATGTATTTGAATCACAATACGAACATTCTATAAAAGCATCATCTGTACTTGGTAGTAATATTTTAGAATCATAAAGCTCTCCAAATAGTTTAATTCTTGAATTAAAATTATCTTCATTATTTAATACATTGACCAGTATTTGATTACTATTATATAAACTTTTATAGGAATGGTTTATATACATTTCCTTGACGTATTTAATACCTTCAAAAAAAGTATATATTGTCTGTTCATTTATAAGATTATTTTTTTTAGAAGGAGTTAGTCCTCTTTTCATAGATTCTTCAACTTCTTGAAATGAGTTTAAATGTGTGCCAATAAAACCATAATTCTGTAGTAGTTTGATTGTAAGTTCTTCTCTTTTCTCTTCATTAAGTATAATCTTCAACACTCTTGTGATGAATTTAAGAGTGTTATTTTCAATATCATAACCTAGTTTATTAATAGACTTTTTAAACTTTTCATCTAAAAATTGTTCAAAAATTGGTTTTAAAAAATTTATTTGCTTTTGTAAAGAATTTTCTAAATCTATATCATAAAGATTACTTCTAACTTTTACTGTTTCTATATGATTTTCTTCATTTTCTTCAGCATTTGAAACAATTATTCTGTTTGTTGTGAAAACAGCACTTAATTCTCCTATTTGTCTTGTTTCTAATAATTCTTCCTTTGATAATAGAAAAAGGTTCCGACAAGCAGGATTATTCCAAAAAAGATAGTAAAATTTATTTTTTATAATAGACATATTTAGTTTTTATGATTTTGAATAATGTTATACAACACCTTGATTTTTCAAACTATTATATTCTTCTTCACTATTTACAATACTTTTTAAAAAATCAGTTGTTGTAATTTTACTTTTTGGCATTCCCATATCTTTTCTCATTTCTATTATAATACTTGTAATAGGAATAAGTGAAACATTAGTCTTATTATCTTTAGAGAACTGTTGCCAAATAAAAAATTTCTTTACAACAGAATCACTTCCATACATCATTAATTCCTTTTTAATCTCTATCATAATTTTAGACATTTCGGAATGGGGCATTTTTTTATTACTTTTTACATTTTCATATAATTGAAAATATAAGTTTATGAATTTAATATAAACTTGATATTTCTTTTCAGACAATTGTTTTTCTATTTGTACTCTTCTTTCTTTCTCGTGTTTATAAAGCCACCCAACACCTGCAAATAAGGCAAGTATAATCGGAGTTGTAATCACTAAATAACTTTCCATATTATTTTTTTTTTAAGATTATTTCGACAATAAGTTTACCGTATTTATTGATTTCATATTGAGGTTTTTTGTTGGGAATTGGTTTATTTTCATCATAAAAAAAAGTTTTTCCACTAATACCCGTATTTATTAAAACCCCTAAATTGTATAGAGTATCAACATCATCAGTATCAACATCATTTTTATTGCCATTGTAGAAAAGTATTAAATTATCTAAATCACCTATATAACATCTATCTATCATATTTGATAATTTTAAAAAAGTATTATAGTCTATTTTACCTAAAATAGTAGCCACAAATAGTTTTCCAATATATTCTGATTTAGAGTAATCATTTAATCTGTTAATAATAAGTAATAGACTTTCCTCTACTTTTGTCTGATATTTTTTATCATTATTTAATTTATTTATAAAATCTGTTTTTTCATTAGTAGAAATACCCTTTATCTCTTTGAGGAAGTATAAAATTTTCTTTACTAATAATTGCTCTTGTATGTACTTACTTGTTTTAATAATTCCTACAACAGAGCCTATTATTGGTAAATCTTTAAGAAAACCTTCTTCAAGCAAATTATCTATTCCAGCCTCTGTTAAATCAGTAGACAATGAAATTATTTCGTTTTTGGCATTAGCATTTATATCCATTCTCCAAAATTAACAATTTAATTAAATAAATTTTTCTAAAAAATCTAATCTATCAAAAAGACACAAGTGTAATTCCCCTTACAAAATACCCCCACCCATTTTTGAAAAAGGAAAATACCCCCACCTCTTTTATATGTGAACTTATTTTTTTCAAGCAGAAATAAATCTTATTGAATAAAAATCTGTTTCAAGGTGTCTGTTTTTATAAAAAAATCTAGGTAATTCTTTTGAGGAAAGAGGAGTCAAAGTGAAAACTTATCTACATCACAGATATTGTTTCTTCAAAAATATAACATCAATTCTGTAATGGTTCTGATTGTTTTAAATCTATTAGAACCACCTTAAAAACCCCCACTAATAGGGAGCAATGATGGTCATTGCCCTAATACCATTATTAGAAAAATATATTATTCAAGGTGATAGCTGAATGATTTATTGGACTTGTAATGCTTTAGTGAAATCAACTCAAAAACTCAAAATCAATGGTAACAATTATCAATTACAAAGAAAGACACTCAGAGGAAGGTAAAACTTTCTTTGTTTTAGAGGCACAAGGAGGTATTGAAATGGTACAGAGTAAAGCAACTGGAAATTTCTATGCTACTGCAAAGAAGGCTTACATTCCCTGCACATTTGACGAATTAACCTGCCAAGCTCTAATTGGTACTCAAATGCAAGGAGAAATTGCTAGAGTAGAATGTGAACCTTATGAATTTATAAATAAGGAAACAGGGGAGCTTTTAACTCTACATCACAGATATGTGTATGTACAGAATTCTCAACCTGAAGCAAATTCAAGAATGGCAAATCCATTTGTAGAGAAGTTTTCAATGAATGGAGCTCACCATTATGAAACTGTAAACTAAAATAAAATTACACTTTTCCCCAATCTATTATATAGAGAAAGAGAAAAGTGTAATTTTTCTAATAATGGTAATTTGTAAAAATAAATAGATGTAACGCTAATAAAAGCATACTTATTTCAGTTATTTTATTTAATACCATTAAAATAAAGATAGGTATTAATAGCTATTTTTCAAATTCATCAAGAGTTCTAAAGTTCAATAACTCATTAGGTTCAACTCCTAATTTTTGAGCTATTTGATAAAGCAGATAACTTGAAGGATTTGTATTTCCAGACTCTATTCTATTCATATTAGACCTTTCAATTTCACATAGGTTACCTAATTCAGTTTGAGAGATTTTCTTTTCTTCTCGTAACTGTCTTATTCGCTTTCCTAATGCTATTTGGAAGTCCTTTTTATTCAACTTTGACTATTTTGAGTCAAAAGTTGTCATATTTGATAAAATTAATGCTATCATATTTGATAACATCATATATTTGTGAATTAAACTTTATATACCATGACAAACATTCAAAAAATCGGTAAAGCTTCTGAAATTATTGGCAAAATCATATTTTTTATAATCTTAATCATAACTTTTGCTGTTATAATTTTCCCTAATTTCTCACAGCAAGAAGCTAATATGGATACTTCATTAATGATTGGTTCTATTATTGGAAAAGTATTAGGAATAATAATTGCCTTTTTTATTTGGAGACTGTTTTTTAAGCCTATTTATAACTTAAATACCAATATCCAAAAAAGATTAAAAAATGAACTAACAACAAAAGAATTCAGAAAAAAATGGATTGGGAGTTTGATATGTAGCTTGATATTTGGTTTACTTTTTATTGTAGGAACTATTGGTTTATCACTTTTACTTATGATACCACATTTCATTTTACTGAAAGAAACAAAAAAATTGACTTATTCAGATACTAAAAATAATCCCTAAGGCACAAAACATATAGAGGACACATTCTATAAGATACTATCAAAAGTGGATTCTAACCTAAACATTATGAAAAAATATATCAATTTTAGCAAACTAAGTGAGAGGGAAATTTTATTTATTTCACTTGGAATTGGGATAATTACTGCTCTTATACTCGGTGAAATATTTTGTAGAACTAATTTTTACAGTTATAAGAATGCTAGGGTTCCAGAAAAATTTTCAAAGTATTCTCTATGTGAATTCAATTATGTTCTTGCAGTTATTAGTTTCATATTGAGTAGTGGAGGTGTTTACTTCTTTCTTAAACAAAAAGGTAATAAATAGTATCTATGGGTAAAATTATATTGCTCTTAATTGTTGTTCCTATTATTATAATTTTTACAATTATTTTTTCATTAGTAATAGGAAGTTTAATAAGGCATATCAATGAAGGAGATAACTTCAAAAGTCCTTTAGATAGTCAAAAACCAATTGATTCCATTTTTAGGGATAAGGAATTTTATAAAACCTTTTTTACAGGGCTATTTCCGCTTATCACCCTAATAATAATTATTAATTACTTAAGGGGATGAATGAATTGATTACAAACTCCTATACCGAGTTAAAACAATTAAAAGTCAATAATCAATATTCTATTTCTAAAATTAATTGGTGGTTATTAAAGTACTCTGATTTATTCAAAGTAGTATCATCTATAAATAATAAATTATGTAAAAGATGTATCCAATTAGAAAGGGAGGGATTTCCTATTGATTGTATTAGTAAACCTAACTATTGTATCAAAGTTCCTGAATATTCAATATTTATCAAATTCTATGAAGAACTAGATGAACTTACTGAAATACATAAATTAGAATATAATTGCTTATTAGCCAATGACGTTTTCTTATTTTATGATTTTCATCAATTAGATTTAAATGAATGGTGTTCCAATTATGAAAAAATATTTCAAAAAATATGTCTAATATATAATGAACATTTGGATTTCGATTCTAATAAATACTTCACATATCTTACATCACCTGATACTACATTTAAAGTAATTATTGATAAATCTGAATTCAAAGAGATTATCCAATTTTTTAAGTATTACGAAGAAAAAAATTCCAAACAGCAAAGAAAAAAACAAGACTGAAATAAATTACTTATATGTAATACCCTAAACACTCTTATCAGGTCAAACATAGGTCAAACATTTAGTTTAATAAAAGAAAATAAAAATAATTATCTCTAATGGTATTAAACAACTTTATATTGAAATACAATGAATTACAATCAAAAGAAATCATATATAAAATTTATTCCACTGACTCATAATCAGGTGGTCCCTGGTTCGAGCCCAGGTGGGACCACGTTCAAAGCCTTAGCAAAACACGCTAAGGCTTTTTTATTTCTGTTAAAATTTAAAAATCAACATTATTCAATAGTCTTATTTTTAAGAATTTAAATAGATTAATTTCTTAAAATAAAACTTGAACCATACGGTTTTTATATATTTGGCAAACATTTTGAAAAACGCTCTACACAACCCAAACTCACACCGTTATGAAACCAAAACTACTTTACCTGATTCTTTTTGTATTTGTCGCCGCTTGCTCTACTGTAAAAAAGGCAAATAATGCCTCGGCATCAGGCGATTACAAAAAAGCTATCGAACTAAGCGTAAACCGTCTGCAAAAAAACAAAAACAAAAAAGCCGACAAAGAACACGTAGAAATCTTAGAAAATGCGTATGCTAAAATGAAAACCGCTACGCTAGAGAGAATCAACTTTTTGAGAAAAGACACCAACGTAAATACCCAAGAGATTTACAGTCTTTATTTGAAATTGGACAATGTTCAGAAAATGATTTCTCCGCTATTGCCGCTGTATAAAGCCAATGGACAAGCAGCCAACTTTGTGTTAGAGGATTATTCGGACGAAATCATCCAAGCCAAACAAGACTATGCAAATTCAATTTATCAAGAAGGAAAAAACTTGCTAAACGGCAACAAAACCGAAATCCGCAAGGCGTATAGTTCTTTTGAAAAATTGCTGAAAATGTATCCGAATTATAAAGATGCCAAACAACTCATGCAAGGGGCGCACGACCGCGGAACGGATTATGTATTTGTGATTATTCAAAACAACACCCAACAAATCATTCCGGTGCAACTCCAAAACGCATTATTGGACTTCAACACTTACGGATTGGATACTTTTTGGACGGTTTATCACGCATCTCGCGACCGCAAAATCAAATACGATTATGAAGTGGTGTTAGATTTTCAAGAAATTCTGATCTCTCCGGAACGCATTGCTGAAAAGCAAATTCCGCTTGAAAAAGAGATTATCGAAGTAACCTATAAAAAAGACCGCCACGGCAACAATTTATTGGATGACCGAGGAAATCCAATTAAAGAAGAAATTCGCCGCGTGGTAAAAGGAACACTGAAAGAAGTGGTTCAAACCAAATCACTTGCCGTGGGCGGACAAGTTTATTATTATGACGTAAACAGAAATCAAAAGATAAACAGCTATCCGCTACAAAGCGAATTTGTATTCCAAAACGTGTTCGGAGAATTCAAAGGCGATGATCGCGTGCTTACCAATGACCAACTCGCGATGATTAAAAATCGCTTTGTTCCGTTCCCTCCGACCGAGCAAATGTTATTAGATGCTTCAACCGATATTAAGTCTCGATTTGGAGCGATTCTGAAAAGAAATAAGTTCTAAAAACAAAAAACCTCCCAAGATTGAATTTTGGGAGGTTTTCTTTTTATGGTAAAAATAATTTATTAAAACTTATAGCCTAAACCAAATTGGACAACTGAGTTTTTGATATCATCACCCGACCCCGAATCACCGACTTCAGAAAGCCCCATAGAATATCTAAAGTTAATAAATAAATTATCTAATACATCGTAACTAGCTCCCACTCCAAGACCAAAATCCGTTGATTTAATTGTATCTTTAATATCCGCAGTACCTCCTCCCATCGATGTATCAACTTTCATCTTTGCTGCAGCTATAAATCCAACATATGGACCTGCCTCTAGGGAGAATTTATCAACCACATAATATCTAAACATTACCGGAATTTCGATATAATTCAATTTCATAACGATATCCGCCTGAATTCCTTCTATAAATCCTGATGCTTTCGTTCCTTTAGCAGAGTACAACAATTCTGGTTGAATCGAGAACTTATCGGTTATTTTGAATTCCACAAACATACCTGCATGAATACTAGTTCTTGTTTCCGCCCCATCCGAATCCTCTCCGGTCAATGTAGCAAGATTTACACCTGCTTTAGCTCCAAATATAGGTTTATTACTAGTTTCTTGAGCAGAAACGAATCCAAATGTAGCTATAGCTACCCATGATAAAATAACTTTTTTCATAATAGTGGTTTTTAAGTTCATTATTTATTCAAAAAATGCTTCAATAACAACAGGGTAGAACTATCGTGGCTTTTGATTTGTTTGTTTTCTATCTCGTCCAAAAGATTCGTTGCTAATTCTTTTCCTAGCTCTACACCAAACTGATCAAAACTAAAGATATTCCAAATATAGCCTTCAACAAAAGTTTTATGCTCATAAATAGCGATAAGCGTTCCGAGATTCTCCGGAGTAAGCTTTTTTATTAAAATCGTATTAGTAGGTCGGTCTCCGTAAAACTCTTTAAAAGGCGTAACAAAATCACTGCTTTCAACAGTTTCTTTTCCGTTGAGCAACGCTTCGGTTTGCGCAAAAAAGTTTGCCATCAATTTGTTGTGATGATTAGTATCTTGGTATAAGGATTCTTTAAAACCGATGAAATCAGCCGGAATTAGTTTTGTTCCTTGATGTAAAAGCTGGAAAAAGGCGTGTTGAACATTGGTTCCGATTTCGCCAAAAATGATGTTTCCGGTATGCGCATTCACAGGATTTCCACTTCTATCTACGCTCTTTCCGTTGCTTTCCATAACCATTTGTTGCAAAAACGGAACAAACTTCTTTAAATAGTCGCTATACGGCACGATACAATGGGTTTCGGCTTCAAAAAAGTTATTGTACCAAATGGACAAAAAGGCCAATATCACCGGGATGTTTTCTCTGAAATCTGCTGTGCGGAAATGATGGTCCATCTTACGAGCTCCGCTAAGCAATCGTTCAAAGTTGTCATACCCCACACCCAACGCAATCGAAATTCCTACCGCGCTCCAAAGCGAATAGCGACCTCCTACCCAATCCCACATCGGGAAAATGTTGTCTTGCTCGATTCCGAACTCGATAACTTTAGGAATATTAGAAGAAACTGCAATAAAATGCTTGGCTATATCTGCTTCTGAGGCGTGTTGTAAAAACCATTTTCTAATGGTTTGAGCATTGGTAATGGTTTCTTGTGTGGTAAAGGTTTTAGAAACAATAACAAAAAGAGTAGTTTCCGGATTTAATGTTTTAAGCGTTTGATGTAATCCGTCACCGTCAATATTTGATATATAGTGAACATTCAAGTGATTTTTATAGAATTTCAACGCTTCGGAAACCATTGCTGGACCTAAATCCGAACCTCCGATACCGATGTTTACTACATCTGTAAACGCTTTTCCGGTATATCCTTTTTGAGTGCCTGAAATAATCGCCTCAGAAAACGATTTTATCTTCGCTTTTACCTGATTTACCTCATGAATGACATCTACACCATCCACCAAGATTTTTTGGCCGGAATCCGCGCGTAAAGCCGTATGAAGAACCGCACGATTTTCAGTCTTATTGATTTTTTCTCCACTAAAAAGCGCTTCAATTCCGTTTTTTAAACCCACTTCTTGCGCCAGTTGAAGAAATAAATCAATGGTTTTAAGGCTAATTTTGTTTTTGGAGTAATCAAGTAAAAACTCTTCCCACTCTATATGAAATCGGTTTGCACGACTAGAATCAGCCGCGAAAAGTTCTTGCATCGGCGTGTAACAAATCTGATTGAAATGCTCACGCAATTCATTCCAAGCAAGAGTTTGAGTAGGATTTATAGCATCTAAAGCCATGTGGTCCGATTATTTTTTGAGTTTAATATTAGCAATACTATCCAATTCCTTTTTAACGGGATTTATTTGCTTAAAGTATCTCTCTTTATATTTTTGTTCTAACGGCTCTGAACTTTGGAAATTTTGCACCAACGGATCAACCTGTACGCCATTTTTCCAGAAGCGATAACACACGTGAGGTCCGGTTGCAAGCCCTGTAGAACCTACGTATCCGATAACATCACCTTGGCTTACTCGTTGTCCTTTTTTCACGGCAATTCTAGACATATGAAGGTATTGAGTGGAGTAGGTTCCGTTGTGTTTTACTTTCACGAAATTTCCGTTTCCGGAAGTATATCCCGTGGTTTCAACCACTCCGTGAGCCGTTGTCATAATCGGAGTTCCGTGCGGAGCAGCATAATCCGTTCCGTTGTGAGCTTTCCATGTTTTTTGAACCGGATGGAATCTTCTTGGGTTGAATTTAGAGGTGATTCGGCTAAACTTCAAAGGGGCTTTTAAGAACATACTTTTTAGCGCTTTGGCTTCTTCGTCAAAATATTCTTCACTTCCTCCGATAGAATCTTTCTTGAACGGGAAAGCATAAATCATTTTGCCTTTGTGAACAAAGAAGGTTCCTTCTACGCTTTCTATCCCAACATATAGGGTGTCGTTTACATATCTTTCGTTGAAAATTACTCCGAAAGCATCATCTTTTTGGATTTTAAAGAAATCGACAGACCATGCATAAATTTGAGATAAATTATGCGACAAAGTTGGGCTTACGCCATTGGCATCTAATGTTGCTGAAAGCGAACCTTCAATATTAGCCGTAATAATTTTGCGTTTGATGGTAACCGGCTTTTGCTTGTTGTAAGCAACGATATCGTTTCTTAAATCAATCACGCTATAGTTTATCAAATCCGATTGGTAGATAATAACCTCAACTTTGTGAGGTGCTTTGAGTGATTTAAGCAAGGTATAGGGTCTACCGGTACGGATGTTTTTAAGATTCAATGAATCTTTGATTTTCTCTACTACATTATGAATTTCGGTAGCTGAAAATCCTTGTTTCGCAAGCATTTTACCAAAGGTATCACCTTGTTGTACGGTATCATTCACCACGACAAAGTCTTCCATAATAAACCCAAAACGCTCCGTTTTTGGTTTTTCTACGATTTTTTCTTCTTGATCTTTCTTATCTGATTTGTTACAAGAAACTAATAATAATAAAGTTAAAACTAATGATGATATATATTTCAAAACTAATTCTGTTTTTGCCAATTAAACATTTTCTCCCCAATTTTCAAGCTCTTCCTTACTCCACAATTCCGGAAAGAATATGCGCCTTTGGTATTTCGGGTGCATGTATTTTTTCCAGTCACTTCCTCCGGTAGCTTCTTGTGGTCCGGCAACGGATTCAATGTATTTTTTAGCCGTATTGTAATGCCCCATCACCCACGTGATATTTACTGTGTAATCATAGTGGCGCATAGCTTTAACGAGTTCTGGATTTTTCTGGTCTTCTTCGGGCAGTTGTTTGAATTTGCGCCAAAGATTGGAGGTGTTGTATTTTTCCATATACTCCAAGAAAACCTTTTTGTTTTTTCTTTCGAATTCTTGAAGTAAATACGATTTTTTCCCGGTGTGATAATCTTTTCCGGCAGCTTGCCAATACAAATGCTCTAAAGCGTGTTCATACGGCGTATTTCTATCGATGGTTGCACGGTGACGGAAGTCAATCAGGTTGATTAAATCAGTCGAACAAAACTCAATCAAACGGTATTGCGCACTTTGGAATCCACTTGCCGGAGTGAGCGTATTGCGGAATTTCATGTACTGCTCATTTTCCATACCGTCTTTCATAATCACAAATGAGGTCGTCAACATATCAAAATAGCGACTGATTCTCATGAGTTTATCCGTGAAAATTTCAGTGGTTGGGCTCGGATTATCACAAATTTGATGCATCTCCCAAAGAATCATCTTAAAAAGAAGTTCATTAATCTGGTGGTACATAATAAAAACCATTTCGTCCGGCAAAACGGTTCTTTGAGTTTGTAGGCTTAATAACGCATCCGTTTGGATATAATCCCAATAAGTAATTGGTTTAGACCAAAGCAAACCTTCTAAATGCGTATTGGTATTTTGGTTCAAAGCCTCAAACTTTTGGTTTAAGGCTTCGAGTTGTTGAATTGTTTGTTCTGTAATTTCCATTTATTTTGTGTTGAAAGGATGTTTAAGTCCTTTGTATTCGTTCAAATCGGCGCTGATGGATCCAACTGCCAAATCAGCTTTAATTTTAAGTGGTACTTTATTTTTGTCGTCAGAAATCCAGACCGTTAAGCTTTCTTGCTCTTTAAACACACGACCAGACAACACCATAGGTCTAAATACCATAGACGAAACCTTTCCAAATTTAGTTTTTATTGTTTCTTTACCAATAAATTTTAACTTAAACTTAATTACCTCATCGTCAAAAAACATATCCACATCCAAGGTTTGACCATCTTTAAGGTTATCAATGTCTTTGTGGTTTCTGAAGTAATAAAACATTGACACCACATCTTGTACCCCAACCGGAACATCGACATATTCCTCTTTATTGCGACCGATATCTTTTAAAAATACTTTGTTGGTGTTGTGGTTAAAATATGCCCTTTGATTGCGCTTGTAACTTCCTTCAGTGATGTTACGAACCGCCATATAAGGCTTCCCGGTTTCTTTATCAAAATAACTTTGGTAATGGTCTTCTACTTTAAAGAAAACCTTAGATAAACCAGTATTTGCACCATATCCTTTGGCAAAATAAACCTGTTTATTGTTATAAGTAGACTCTGTAAGTTCTAACGTAGCATAGCCGGCACTCAAAAAGCCACTATAACTCATTTTGAATTTAAAGTATTCGCCAACAGCAAATGGCTGATCTTTTACAGGTTTATTTATATAGGTTACAGTGGTAAATGATGACAAAATCAAAACTAATATAGGTAATAACATCTTTTTCATAATACATCTGATTTTTGGTAAAATAAATCAATTAGTGTTCCAAAATTGAACACGTCATTGTTGATTGCCTTTCACTAGAATTATTCTGTCACTATTTGTTTAAAATTAAACAATGGCAAATTTACAAATTATTAACATAAAAAACTTGTGTAAACAAAAAAGAGCGGAAATTTTCCGCTCTTAGATGGTTGTTTTTTAAATATTTTCTATTCAACTGTTTACCTTTTAATTAAAAAGGCAAATCATCATGATCTTCTTCGTTGAAATTTTGTGCCGGCATAAACGCATCAGGAGGTGCCACCGGAGGAATGTTTGGGGTGTTTTCTACTGCCTCATTCACCATTTTCTCAATTCTCCATCCTTGAATGGTGTTGAAATAAACTGTTTCTCCTTGTGGATTTACCCACTCTCTACCTCTAAGGTTAATAGAAACCTTTACATGATCGCCTTCTTTAAAACTATCCAAAAGATTCACTTTGTCTTGTACAAATTGAATCGAAATATGTTGAGGATATTGTTCCTCGGTAGTTACCACAATATCTCTTTTTTTAAACCCGTTGCCACCAACTTGTTTAATAGAATCTACCATTCTTACTTTTCCTACTACTTCCATTTTATTATGTGTTTCAATATTATTTTTTTTCGCTTGCCAACAATAATTTCCACGCTTCTGTAACTTGTTCTTTGGCTAAATATTCTTTGGCTTTATTATAGATTTTGTCGGTATCGTCAGAGCTTAGCACTGCTTTTGCCTCAAACGTATCATTTACAAATTTAGTAATTTCTTCTTGAGATGGCAACACTTCTATATTACCTAACATTCCTAAATCATTTCCCGAAAATGCACCACTCTCTTTGATAAAATCCGGAATGTTGTCTACTCCGATTCCTAAAGTTACTAGTGGTTTTGGCACTTCGAACAATCCTTTATTAGCTCTAGAATACCAATTTCCGCCCATTCTCGATACCAAATCGATTTTAAACTGATCTACGGCGCCGCTTTCGTCCAAAACCGCTTCATTCACATGGATTTTAAGTACTTCGCATATCACCAAATTCCCTGCTCCTCCGCCATCTCCAAGGGCAATAATATCGTTTACTTTACATTCGAACTGAACCGGAGATTCTGCCACTCGAAATGGTTTTACACATTCGGATTCTACAGCAGTCAGCCCTGACTTGATGAATTCGTTCACGCCGTCCGGATATTCCGTACTCGCCAAAGAAACTTGTTGAACGATATCATAATTCACCACATTTATCACCACTTCGCGTGTATCCTGAACATTGATAAGCGTATGCTTAATGGTATTGTTTCTCACGCGTCTTGCGGGCGAGAAAACCAAAATCGGTGGATTGGAACTGAATACGTTAAAAAAACTAAACGGAGATAAATTCGGAATTCCATCCGCCCCTATAGTGCTGGCAAGCGCAATAGGTCTTGGTCCGATAGCTCCTTGTAAATAGCCTTGTAGTTTTACGGGTGTAACTTCTTTTGGGTCGATTGATAACATATGCTAAATAAATTATTCGATTTTATAAATTCTAATAATCAAAATACCAGTTGAATAAATCCGTTCTAAGACCGATAGAGAACCAAGTGGTGTTCTCGCTAAACGTAGTCGGTGTCGTGGCTGCCGGATCAAAATTGCGGTAAATGACATTGGCAAAAACCTTCAAATTCGTACTCGGATTGATTACATATCCCACTTGTAAATCTCCCATCAAAATATTGGTTTTATTTCCTTGACCTACGCTCACTCCGGTATTAAACGGACGATTGTCGTCATAATCCAAATAAATATTACTTCCGTAGTTGAAATTATTAGAAGCCGTATTGTAATCCAATCCGCGAACGCCCAGATTCACTTTAGCATCCGCAAAATATCTTCCTTTGAAATAACGTGCCATAAATACTACTTCTCTAAAGTTTCCGCCCCATTGATGTCCCATACTTTGGTTATTGTGACCATAATTGGTCAATGGATTGGAGTGCGAATATACATACGGACGAACAATATTACATTCTGCCTGAAGCATCAAATTATCCACTCCGAAAGCATCGTAATATTTCGCTCCGATTTGGTACCCGAATTTATTTTTCCAGCTTTTGTTGCTGTCTTTTACATCGTTTAACGAAAATTCATCAATCAAGAATTGCCCGTATAAATTGATTTGATTGTTTAGTTTGAATTTAGAAGTAAGCCCCAATAATGCATTTCCGGCTTTTGAAGATGAGTTAAATTCCACCGTTCTGTAGAAAATGATAGGGTTTACGAAATTCATATCAAATCCTCTATCGTTAGAATTTGTCCAAACTACCGATTCAAATAATCCGATATTTAATCGATTAGACACATTCCAACTCAAATAATGGTTCGCCATGTATTTGGTAGCATACGTTCCGTCTTCGGTTACTTCTGGTCTTAAATCCTTCAACCACATGAAAGTGTTGGTGTATTTAATTTTCCAAAATGTTGTATTGACTTTGAAATACGGATATGGCGAAGCGCCATCACTTTGAAGTAACGAACGATATCCATCCCCCAAGAAGTTCCGACCATAGCCCAACTGCAAGTTGATGAATTGGCTTGGCGTATAAGTCAAATTCGCATCTGCTGACGGGAAATCAAAAGCATCCGTTTTAAATTCTTTAGCGATTCCAATTCCCGGAATTACCGCCGGATTTCCTCCACTCGGGCGAATTGATGCCGCATAGCGGTTGTAATAATCCGCAAAGCGACCTTGACTTTCATAAAGTGTGGTCGAAAAGTGTAATTCTTTGCCCAATGCCCCTTGAATTTGTAAAGCCCGGGTATTGTTGTAAGTATATTTATCGCTATCCGAATCTTCTCCGTAGCGCAAATCCAACACCGGATTGAGTATAAACCAATAATTCTCTCCTTGGAAAGTCGCGAAATTCTCATTCCATAATTTTCTTCCGCCCCAACTTTCTTTATCGAAATACAAGTCTTTTTGAGCTTGTTCTAAATCGTAATACTTAGCCACTTCGGCATACGTATAAGGCTTTTGAGCTGTGTGATTATTGGCTCCGACCTGATTCATCGCTCTATCAAATTGAGCGTAATAATTATGCGTAAACGGGATGTTTAAATGGCTATTTAGGTGCGGATTGGTGAATTCCTGAGTTTTGATACTATCTAGTTCTTTTAACGCCGTATTTTTAGTTTTTACAAATACCGGTTTTGAATGCACGCCTGCGTTGGGTTCTAATGAAAGCATAGTCGGTTGCTGCAGAGGAACTGAAAATCGAATATTGTATTTGGAATAAATCGGATTGCCGTTATACTGAGCGGGTATTGCCTTGGGCATTACCGAAAATACTCTTTTGGCCTCGTCTGCCAGTTCTGTGAAAGGCGTATTCACATGAAGCACGGTGAAACTTCCGTCATTATTAACCTGAAAAACAACGATCAGCTGGTTGTTATATTCTTTTTCTACAGCCTGCGGAACTTTGAAGTTCTGAAAAACAAAATCTTGAACTTGGTTGTAAAAACAAAACTCGGTTTGTCGGATGTCTAAATTCTCGCAACCCGGAAAAACAGGAGGTTTTTCGGAATAATTGTCCTGAGAAAAAACAACTTGAAAGGTGGTTAACAAGACAAGAAGTAGTGATTTTTTCATAAAAAAATTAATATGCGTTAGTAGTCATTCCTCCTTCTGCAATGACTTTTGCTGAAGAAGTTCCGATTCGTTTTACTCCTAATTTAATCATTTTCTGAGCCTCATCGTACGAGCGAACACCTCCTGATGCTTTTACCGGCAGGGGGAAAGCGTTTTCTAACATCAATTTGATAGACTCCACAGTAGCTCCGTTTGGTTCTCCATTCGGAGTTACATAAAAGCCGGTTGACGATTTTACAAATACATTTTCGTATTGTTTTTCGTCAAAATTAGCCATTATTACATTTTTGATAAGTGCCGATAGCTGTACAATCTGCATAGGCGAAAGAGCAGCCGTTTCGATAATCCATTTTACTATTTTATTGTGCGAAAATGCCAATTGGGTACATTCCAGCACTTCTTGTTTTGGTTTTTGAGAATCTCCTGCTTTAAAAGCCTTATAATCGATTACAAAATCCAACTCGTCAGCTCCATCAGCAATCGCTTGGGTAGCTTCTTTTAATTTTTCTTCCACAGAAGAATTTCCTTCAGGGAAATCAATTACCGTACCTACCAATACTTCAGACTGAGCCTCATCAATAAATTTTCTTGCCGAGGCTACCTGATCCGGACGAATCATAATGAGTTTAAAATTCTCGGTTATTGCTTCGCGAATGAATTTTTCAGCAACTTTATTGTTTTCTTCTACTGATAAATTGGCTTGCTGCGGCGTTTTGAGGTAAGTGGAATCTAAATATTGTTTGATATTCATAATTTTCTGGTTCTGTAGATGGAGCAAAGATACAAAACTATAAGTCCGAATAATGCTCCGAAGGCATTTGCCAGCATATCATACCAATCTGCGGTACGCCTTTCTGTAAATAATTCTTGGCAGATTTCCATACATCCACCATAGGTAATGGCTACTAGAAATAAATAAAAAAATGTTCTATTTTGCATTCTACCCCAAGAGAATCTATACAGCCCCCACAGTAATACGAATACAAAATAGAACACAAAATGAACAGCCTTGTCGGATGTGCCAAGGCTTATTATAATTTTAGGAGCGCTTCGAAATGAAACTAAGCTCAGCACAGTTACTAAAACTGTCCAAAAGAAAGCTCCGTAAAATAATCTTTTTTTAAGCACCAATCAGTTGTTTATAATCTTCTGCTGATAGTAGATTATCTTGTTCTGATATGTCTGAAACTTTTACTTTAATCATCCAACCTTCTCCGTATGGGTCTGAGTTTACCAATTCCGGAGTTGTTTCTAGATTTTCGTTGAACTCAATGATTTCTCCAGAAAGTGGTAAGAATAAGTCAGAAACTGTTTTTACAGCCTCAACTGTTCCGAAGATTTCATCTTGAGCAAGAGTTTGATCTAATGTCTCTACCTCAACATAAACAATATCTCCTAATTCTTTTTGAGCGAAATCTGTGATACCGATAACTGCGATATCTCCCTCAACTTTTACCCATTCGTGGTCTTTGGTGTACTTTAGGTTACTTGGAATGTTCATTTTATTTTAAAGATTAATTATTTCAAATTTTTAATTTCCAAAGGTATATCTCAACGTAAATCCGGCTCTGATATTGGTAATCGGATAAGCGGTTGAAATAACTGCTTTAGAGAACGAGTGTTCGTAATACAACATCGCGGTAAAGTTACGACTAAAAGAGTAATCTGCCATAAATTTTGCCGTCCACATATTTTGTCCTCCTCCTAATTCGTTATTATCATAATCCAAATAGCGAACAATGGTCTTGTTGGTCGTGTAATTGAAGTCAACTTTCAAGTTCAAATCACTCTTAATCGTATTGGTTGGATTATCGGCTAATTTGGTGTTAATCACTACATCTTTAATGCGATATCCGGTACCGATTACATAAGTTCTACCTTGAGTTTCGGTCAATAGATTGTTGTCAAAACTAAGTGATAACGCTCTATCTCGTTTTACTTCTGCACGGATTTGAACCGAATTTTTCATCTCAAAATCAACACGAACAAGCGGGTTAAATTGCTCTACTAAGTTCACATTCGAAACGATATTCTTCGGTTGATAGTTCTCAGATACTGTTGGGTCTAGTTGTTGATCCGGATTGTATTCAAAATTCGAACGATAGGCGTTAATCGAATAGGTCGATTTATAGGCATGCTGAATTGAGAATCGTCTGAATTTGTCTTTGAAGAATTGGTATCTCATCAATCCGTTGTATCTGATGCTCCATCCCGGAATCGGAATATCTCTCAAGAAATTCAAATTCACTCCCGAAGCGCTTTGCCCGGTATAAGCCGCTACAAATGCCGGCAATAGTACCTCTTGGCTAGTTTTCCCGTAATTTTTCGGGAATCCATCCTCACCAATATTATTCGGATTGGTCAAATCAATTCCTTTTGCTTCTGCCAAACGATTCGCAACAATCAAACGATTATCTCTGAAGTCTTGGAACGCCTGAGAGAAATTTTCATCACTTGCCATGAAGGCTGTTCGAATCATGTTAGTAGAAATAGAGAAATTTCCGAAAGTATAAGGCGAACGAGAGTTGTAATATCCGTCAAATACATCGAATTGCTCCGAATAATTCTCTGAATAGTTTCTATCTCCGGTCAAATCAATCTTGAAGTCAGAGAACGGCTCTAATGACGCTGTATAACTCAACATTTTGGTCGATACCTGCGTATAGTTTTGGTTGTAATCCGGATAATTGGTTAGCCAACCGTTTACCGCCGCCTCGTAACGAATATCTTCTTGGCTACCCATCACAAATCCTAACGATGGTTTAGATGTTCCTAAGAATCCAATGGTTGGTAAATATCCCGGAAGCACGGTACCGTTATTTTCGGTATAATTCAACTGAAGCGTTTTCAAACTCGTTGCCACTCCAATTAATCCATCCATAAACACGCTACGCTCTGAGGTTTTAGCCTGTGTATTTGCAACTCTTTGCCCCGGAACAGGCGCTCCTGCTTGTGGTTTGGCTGGTGTTTTAGGTTGTTGTTTTTTAGTCAATCCGATGTATTTATAGAACAAATCCATATTCATCGTTGTATTGAGCTGATGCGAATTCGAGTTTTGAATCGTATTTCCTAAATCATATATCGTTTCATTCCCCGGTTCTCCTACTGATATAGTTCTAAGCCCGTCTGAAGTACGTTGCCAATTGAAATTCGAATTATAGGTATAGGTCGATTTAAGGAAACTTAAAAACGGGATTTTATCAAGCGGTAGCTCATAATTCATCGCAATTTGTTGCGTATGCTGATTCGGCTCACCCGTATTCCAATAATCGTCCCAAATACCGTATGAATTGTCCGGAATATTATTTTCATCCAAATAACTTCTTACTACATTGCTGGTGGTTACGTTGTAATTGATACGGAGTTTTTTAGTCAAATTATAGTTGAATCCGTAGTTGTAATTGAACATATAATTGCGTCTGTATAACGGATCAATCGCAATACTATTGGCATCCAAATCCACTTGACGGAATTGTTGTCTGTTGAAATTTCTGAGAATACTCGTATTAAAAGTTATACTCGATGGTAAATAGTTGAAGTTGAAATCTTGGAAAATTTTCCAATATCTGCTTTTCTTCATCATTGCCGAATTCTTGAACGGCTCCACCGGTTTCGAATTGAAGTTATAACTATAATCTGCTGTTGTTTGTACTTGTTGATCGAGTAAATCTTCGATTTCGTAATCGTGATGTTCGGTTTGCGTATACGAATACGAAAGCGTAATATTCTCCGGATCATAAACATGCGTTTTCTTTTCCGGATCTTTATCTTTTTTCACACCGATAAAGTTAACACTACGAATCTTGGTATATTCTATCGCGCGATCTTTAACCACTGCTCTTTGATTAGCATCTTGAACTTCGTCCAGATATTGCTCTAATCGAATATCTTGATAATACGGATCGTATTCCGGAGTAATAAATTCCTCCCCGATAGAATAACTAAACGGAAGGCGAATTCTCCAGTTTTTCGGCATTAGTTTACCTAATTCAAAAGACGAAACAATGTTATACTGTAATCTGTCTTCACGACTTCTTTGATTCGGTCTGTCTTCGATACCTCCGAAACCAATCGTATTCATGTTTCCGGTTGCTGAGAACACGGCAAAATCCGCAAAGTTAGTATCCATACTCATTGTGGCTGCCATACCCCCGCGATTGTCCATCTCGGCTAAGCGAAGCTCGTTGAACCAAACTTCACCTCGCACATTAGAGTCCGATACGTTTTTCAGCCCAAGCATTAAGGTTCTTACATAACCGAAGTTCGGATTACCTTTAATACCAACACGCATATTTTCGAGCGTACTGTTGATTTCAGAATCGTAATAAATTCCGTTATCTTGGGGCGGAATTGACGACCAATCTGCAGTTATAGAACGTATTTTCAATTGCGTTAATAGTGCTAAACTCACATCCAAATTATTGGCTTCCGGCCATACATCGGTATCAATTACAGCTCCTTCAGGAGTAACTTTAAGCGGAATCTCAACTTGATAGAAGTTTTGTGTAAAGTCATTACCAAAACGGATGAATGCCACCATTTGATTATCTTGTAATGGGCTTGTTTCTCCGTTCGGGTTATCTGCCGATAAAATGGGTAATGCCTCAGCGTGTAAGAACATTTTCAGCCTTTTATACTGACGCATATCTACGTTTACATTCTTAAATACGGCACGAGAATCGTTGGGTTCTAATCCTCCGGTATAACTTCCGTCAGCACTAGAAACGCGCATCGATAAAGATTGCTCGTTTTGGTTAATAAGCGTGTTGTTTTGATACAACTGCTCTCGCATTACTCCAGGAGGGGTAACGTATTTGATTGGATAACGGTCTCCGTTTTCTTGAACGTTTACCGTTTGTACTTCGAATGATGTATTATCTAATTGGTCAGTCGGCGTGTCCTCATTTGGGTCTAATGAATAAGTATAACGTCTCCATTCGCTACGAACTAAATCCAATGTTCCGAAACGAAGGGTTACTTCTTCAGTAAATCCGGTTAAGAACATTCTCATAAAGCGAATCGAACGTAAATCGGATATTCCATTGATTGGAGTTCCTTCGGCAATTGGCACTTTAAATTGAAGCCATCTCACCGGAGTTGAGGTTTCACCATTCGGACCTTGCCCTTGGAAAGAAGCGGTAGTGTTCATTACGTTGGTCACATAATTTTGTCCTTCCTGAAGGTTTGGTTGAAGGTTAATGGTATATTGATAATACGCATCGATGGTATTCATCGTGTTATCGCGATTCACGTCTTCTACATCCGGAATCGTTGTGGAACCTCTATCATTACCCGAAATACTTACCGGAGAGTTTCCTTGCGTTCCGTTGTATTTTTTATACCGTTCGATTAAGCTTCCTTGGGCTGCCAAAAAGTTTTGGTAATTGTCTTGTGCCGGATCATCGATTCCTGCAAACATTGGGAATTTTTGAGCCTCTTCGTCATCGGTAAGACCATCAAAACCTAAATCTTGAGCCGCGCGGTTAGCCTCATTGGTATCAAATGCATAAATAAGCGATTGTGATGCCGGAACTTTACCCCAAACCGTAGTATGAGTGGCTTGAGTAGAACCTGCTTCCGGAAGTCCGTTTTCATACATTTTACGTCCGTCTTTCAGGATGTCTTCCGAAATTTCCCCTAGGTTAATAATCAATTGCCCTGAGTTAAACGGATTCGCGGCATCACCCATATTACCCACAAATGGATCCATTACCCAAAACTGAATATACTCCACATTGGCTTGTTCGAAGTTGGTTGAGCTGATTCCTCTCATGATACCGCCCCAGTTATTTTCAGGATTAGGTAAATTATTTGAACCATTAGCTAATGGACTAAAGTTATACGGTCCTCTTTCGGTTGGATAATAGGTTAAGTCTAAAGTTGGAACCACCGTAGATTGTCCTTGAACAATATCATTTACAGGGAATAATTCTCGAACGTAAATTCTTCTGGTTCTGTTCGAAGCTAAATCATCATCGCTTATCCCGCCTGGTCTTTGACTAGTATAAAAAATTGGATCGATGGTGTACCAAGATAATTTAGCGCGTCTGAATCCGGAATCAATATCGTTGTTCGGAACTTCATTATTTGGGGATAATCCTCCGAAACCAATCGGCACACTCGCCAGTGACCACGAAGCCGGAGATTTCATATCCAAATTGGTTTGAGAACCTTCAAAATCTTCTACATAAACAGTGGTTTCTCCTCCAAATTTATCTCCTTTCGGGCTGTCAGATTTCAAGACAGCAACTTCTCCTCTTACCGATAAATTCGATGGAACATCCGTATCAACATTCGGAAGTTTATTGGCTAATCGAGTAAATAAGGGTACTTCGGTCGAATAGTTAAAGTTCAATCCATAAATCGTATTGTTTACCGACTCTTGACCATAACTTGATTTTTGCGTAAATGGTTTTTCTGCCATTCTCAAGAATGTACCACCAACGATGAACTTCTCGCTGAATTTGTGTTCTACATTAAACCCAAAGAAACGCTTGGTTTGCTGCCCAAAAACTTGGTTGTTCTCCACCGAAATTTCAATCGGAACACCCGATGCCTGAAGTGATGGGTCTAATAAATGAACTTTTCCTTGTTGATAATCTACTGTATATTCTTGTCCTTCCACAAGTACTCTACCGCCTGAGCGTACAATTACAGAACCTTGCGGAACATTAAATGCCCCGATAGAAATTCCGTCTCCGGAAGTAGAACGAAAACGACCTTTGAGTAAGAACTTATTTTTCTCACTATCCTGCATCGAAGCAGCTTGGGTGTTTTTGTACATATTCGTAAATACGTACTTCTTTTGGTTGGGGTTATAAGTAAGTTCATTACCATAAATTTCGCTACCCGGTTGTGCGCTGAGTTTTTGGAATAAATGTTTACCAAATGGCTCAACAGTGGTGAATATAATTCTTCCTAAACGAGGATCGACCGTAATTCCGGTAAATGTATTGGTGCTTTGTTGTTGATTTTGTTGGTTGCCCATACCACTCCCGCCCATCGGACCGCCGGGTTGATTTTGCTGGTTGCCCATATTACCAAATTGCCCTTGTTCCGATAGCGGATTGTTTCCGGTGGCATTAGCTACGAAATCGAAGAATCCGTCTCCGCCCGGTTGTGGGTCATTGGTATAGTTGAGTTGGTCGAGATGGAAAACGCGCAAAAGTGGCGTTTCTGCCACATCATCCGGAAGGGTAGTTCCTGCTGCCGGCGTGATATAATTCAGTGGCGAAGGATCGGTATAAAGAATATTAAATCGGAAACCGTCTTGCTCTAATTGTGCTCCGCCCGGAATTGAATAGATGTTTTTCATCATCAAGTTCCAAATCGGTTGGCTTACATTGGTCATGTTACTTTTCAGCATTTTTAATACCAATGCCTGAGTTGTCGGAACATCATCCAATCCCGGTTCAGGATTCGGATTAACGACAGTAGCGTCCACTCCGTCTGTACCGAATTCCCCTACTTGATAAACTTGCCCTCCGATGGTATATTGGTAAGCTACCGCTAAAACCTCATCGTTATTCAGTCTTTGGTTTAACGAAAGGTATCCTAGTTGTGGATGGAAGGTATATTCGTTTTGATTTAATTTTCGAGCATTTTCGAGTTTAATAAAATCCGAACCTTCATTGATAATTCCTCCTGGAAGATTGAATCCATTATTGGCTGTGGCTACTTCGCGAATATTTTTATTGAGGTAACTCACCGATGTTCCCGAAGGTGAGTTGGTCATTTTTTTCGGGTCGTATTTGTTGTTTCGGTTATCTGGCGGTGTATTGGCAGGAACCGTAAAAAATCCGGATTGTTGAGAAGGATTCAACACGACCACTTCGTTGGTTGGAGCGTTCATCAGTTGAGCTTCCCCTAAATCCTGAAGAGCAATAATGTTACGGTTGTTGAATCCGTCGAGTTGGTTGGTGCTGATTCGGTTTTGTCTATTGGTTACCCAAACCTCCATTCGGGTAATCTGTACTCTACTGTCAATGAGTGGATAATTGCGTAAAGCATCGTCGTATTTATTTCTAAAATATTGCGATAAGAAGTAATGTCTGTCAGCATCATACTCCAAAGCAAACAATTCAAAATCTTGAATCATTCCACCACCTTCAATAGTAACGCCTTTGGTTTCGGAACGTTGTTCAGAGAAAATTCCGGTAAAGGTCGTTCTACCAAATTGCAATTGAGCTTTCACCCCAAATAAACTTTGCGCTCCGCGAATAAGTGATGTATTAAGTGGTAAACTAACATTACCTACTTCAATTTTCTGAATAATATCATCCTCGTTTGAGGTATATTCTAATTTAAAAAGATTTTGGAAATTGAAGGTCGATTCGGTATCGTAATTAGAAGTTACTTTCAGCCTTGTACCGACCATTCCCATAAGCCCTACGCTTATTCGCTGATCAAAATCAAAACCTAAATTCTTCTGATTTCGAGGCGAAAGTGCCGGATTATCTTGCTTTGAGAAACGCATCCCTAAATCCATTTCTACAAATCCGGTGGGTTTGATGTCAATGGTATTACTCCCGAAAATACTTTCGAATACTTTGGAACGCACTTTAAACTGTGGTAATAAATCTCTTTGCTCTTCCGGATTGTCCGAATTTACTGCGCTAGTTTTGTTTCTGAAATACTCACTGATGGATTCTTTCATGCGCATATCTTCGTATTCCTCCGGCGTTAAAAACAGCGGATATCCGATATTGTATTCCCCAATTTTGGTATTGAGTACATAGCGATTGAGCTTTGGGTCATATTCGTATACATCTACAACGCTTTTTGGGTTTTGCATCTCAATAGATGAGGAGTCAAAACCTGTCTTTACACTATCTTGAACTACTGCTCCGTCTTCTTGAGCTATCGCAGCGGAAGAAACAAACAACAGCGCTAAAAAAGTAGCCTTAACAAAAAATCGTTGTATGGTGGTTTTACGTCTCGTTTTCAAGGATTATAGGTTTTTTAATGCCTGTTTAATAATATTTTCTACAGTCGCCTGCGGAGATTCTTTTAGGACTTTGTCAACAGCTTTTTCAGCTAATTTTCTGTTAAATCCTAAAACCTCCAATGCAGATAACGCTTCAGATTTATTTGTATTGTCCGAAACAACAGAAACTTCGTCTATGTCATAGATTTTTAACACTTTCTCTTTGAGCTCAATAATCACTCGTTGTGCGGTTTTGGCTCCGATTCCTTTTGCCGACTGAATGGTCGCTACATCAGATGAAGCAATCGCATCAATAACTTGACGAGGAGAAAGCGATGATAACATGGTTCTGGCAATTGAAGGTCCAATCCCCGAAATGGAAATCAAATGTTTAAAAATTTCTCTTTCGGATTTTTCGGCAAAACCATATAGGGTATGACCATCTTCTTTTACCTGAAGATACGTGTATAGCTTGAGATTTTCAGAATCTGGTAGTAAAGAATAGGTATGCAGAGAAATATGGATTAAATATCCTACTCCCATACAATCAATTACAACATTGGTAGGTGATTTTTCTACCAATTTCCCTTGTATATGTGTTATCATTATCGAATTTGCACTTTTATCAAAAACCCTAATTTTTAGTTCCGGATTTTACAGTTCTATACAAAATAGCCCCAAAAGTAACAAAAAACAATTATGATAAACAAGGATTTGCAAAGATTTCGTTAAAACCAATTCGCGCAAAACAAAAAAGGCCGTCATAACTAGACAGCCTTATAGTTCGATTATTTTGGTTATAGTCCTAAATCTTGTTCCCAATCGGTTTGTGGTTCGTGGTTATCTTGAGTAAGTTCTACCCAAAAAATCTTTTGGTCAGCTTCTGGATAATCAGAAAAATTGGGAATTATTTTACCTATAAATTTCTCGTTTTCCGCCCAATATTGGAGTTTAAAAGTATAATCAGACGAATCTCCATAATCAACTTCTCCTATTTCAGGATTATCTACCTGAACATCATCAAAAAACCTGATTTTGGCTATTCTAAAAGTCAAACAACTTTTTTCTTTATCAATGTTGAAATAATAATACTCAGAATTCCCTCCAGTTCCTTCAACCGTGTATTCTGTTTTTATTCTTAAAACCGAATCATTTAATATCGTCCACTTCCAATCGGTATAGGCTCCCAGGGCTTGAGGATATGAATTTTTATGCTCTTCCGTAATTCCTAACTCTTCTGTGAGGCAATATTGTGATTCTCTGATAGGAGTATTATCATCACTACAGCTTACAAACGATAACACTATCGGAATAAATACTAATTTTATTATTGTTTTCATAATCAGTTGGTTTTATATATAGTTTGTGTTGTTTTAGCACCACTTTCGGTTTCCTTTTCAATAATATGGTATTTATTTGATTCTAAATTTTCAATTAAATCAGGATTTGTAACCTCTTGTTGATTTAATTGAGTAATAGTTAACTGTGAACTACCTATCATTTCTGTACTGCCTATTAATCCTTTTCTATAATATTGCTCAAAGCACACCTTCATACCCCTTGTGCAAATAAAAAACATATATTTACTATCATTTTCATCAATTTGCTGAATAGTATAGTCAGTACTAGCAGTTGAAAAAAGTTCTATTACAGGAGCTTCAAATTTATTAAATAATGTTAAAGTAGGAGAAGAATCATAACCTGTAACAAACTGATAGTTAAATCCTTTTTGAAATTTATATCTTCTAGCCATTATACTATAACAAACCAAAGCATAGCTTCCAAAATCTTCTGTACTCACAACCGATTGAGTAGGAATATTCTCTACAAAATAAGGTTCATATAATTCTTCAATATCTATGAGTTTATTATATAGAAAAGGTACAAAATTTATCATTGCAATCATACGTTCTACCTGACCTTCTGTAAATTCATAACTGCAATTTTGCGAGTTATAAAAGTAGGGGTATAAAGCCATAATATTTGATATATTCGGTTCAAATGTACTGAGGTCGAAAGGTTGAGCAGGACAAGAACCACTACCAACCGCAAGCCCGCTATTTTCTGTAAGTTCACAATTTATTACACTATATCCTAAATTTAAATTACTTCCCTGTTTTTTATATCGAGGTAAAAATCTATCAGGGTTTGTGTCCTGTACAAAATCTCCGCGAGTGTTCCATTCGGAGCCGTCTAAATTCTCTTCTACAGGATAATGTGTAACTGAGCCAATAGTAGTGCTACATTCATCATCTGCAACGTATGTTAAATTTACATTGTCGAACATATACCACCTTTGCCAAGGGTGTAACAATCCGAAATAATGTCCCATTTCATGCGTTAAGACCTTGCCTTTTGTTGGAGATATTGAGTTAAAAATAGGTATTTCATTTTTTTCAATAACAATATATTTACCATAACCATTACCACCTGAAAAAAAAGATATACTGGTTGTTCCTGTTGGTGACCCAGGAATTGTGTTTACAACAAAAATTTCTATAAATTCATTATCACATAAACCATTATAAGTATTTGTCATTGTACTGTTATAGGTTGTAGATAATCCTTCACGGGTTACATAACCTGCATATTTAAAGAAAAAATTATGTTGGTTAAAATAAAGGTTCAACACCCCTACAATGTCTAATGCGTTTGTTTCTTTTTCGTTTTCATTCGCTACTCCATCAATAAAATTTACCCTTACCTTAAAAACAAAAGGGTCGTCATTATTCATCATCGTTCTTGCCTGAGTAAGCTTGTTCTGTGCAAAAATAACAGGCTCTCCCTCAAAAACAGTTCCACACGAAGAAAATTCTTCTTGTGCTAAGATAAATTTTGGTAGTAATCCAATAACTACAACAATAACGACAGTTATTATTGACTGTAAAGTAGTTTTTTTAGTTGTGTTCATAATTCATATTTTTTATGTTTATGAAACAAATATAAAATAAAAAACAATATTTTAACTTTTTTTTATTTTAAATAATTAAAATAACATAATAGCTCCCGATCCTGTCTTGTCTTCTATAAATCTTCCGTTTTCACAAAATACGGATAGTTTAGTTTTAATAAATTCAACTACTTGCAATTTATAACTTTCCGGATATAAAACGTGTACGTTCGCTCCGGCATCAAGGGTAAAGCACACCGGAATTTTGGTAGTAGTTCTGAATTGCCAAATTTGATTGATAATCTCGAGTGTATTGGGCTTCATCAAAATAAAATACAGACTAGAGGTCATCATCATCGCATGTAGGGTAAGTGCTTCGCTCTCAACGATGCTGATAAATTGCTCAAAATCTCCGGATTTTAAAACACTAAATAATGCCGAAAGATTGTGATGTGCTTGCTCGAATCGTTGCTCAGCAAAAGGATGATTGTGCATCAAATCGTGACCTACGGTGCTCGATACCTGTTTTTGACCAACATCGACAAGTAAAATAGTATCTTGGTAATTTTTAAAATTCGGATGTAAGTCGAAATCTATTTCTACTCCAAATAAATCCGAGCTGGAAGCCATTTCATTGTGATTTCCCCAAACTATCGGATTTCCTTTAATACTACGGCAAGCACTGCCCGAACCTATACGAGCCAAAAACGATGCTTTTTGATAGAAAAACTCGTCGGTCATTTCGAGCATCTTGCGTTCGATATCCACTAAACACAACGCCAAGGCAGCCATAGCCGAAGCCGAAGAAGCAATTCCTGAGCTGTGCGGAAAAGTATTTTGACTATCGATGATAAAATGGTAGGATTTCAAAAAAGGAAGATACGATTCTATCCCTTTGAAAAATTTTTCCATTTTTGGATGAAAGTCAGGCTTTGGATTTCCTTCAAACAAAAACTCAAACGAAAAATCTTCGGTGTTTTGTTTTTTGGAATAAGAAACTTGAGTAATCGTTTTACAATCGGATAAAGTAAAACTAAGCGATGGATTCGCCGGAATTTGATTTTGTCGTTTTCCCCAATATTTCACCAAGGCAATATTGCTGGGTGCTTCCCATTTGGTAATTCCATTTTCTGAAGAAAAATTATACGGAGCAGAAACAAAATCTTTTTCGGTAATCATCATTTTAATTTTTAGTGAGCAAAGATAGAGAAATTCATCTTCAAGGTGTGGAATCTAGAATTTCTGTATCGAAAATCTTATTATAGTTGAAATTTATACATAGTTTGATTTGTTATAAATTTATTTTATCAAAACCGGTTTAAATATTTTCGATTTAAGAGCGTTTCAAAATTTTGCTATACAAACTTCCGTTTCAAAGGCTAAAATAGGCTTAAATCGAAAATATGTTGGTTTTTGGTGTTTTTAAGGATATAAATATGCGATGAAAACTCTTTTGAGAACAATCCACGGATATTTGAAAGGAATCCGATTAGAAAAGCTCGGAAATAATTCATTTTTCCGGTTTTGTATTTTTCAGAAAGTAAACTCACATAAAAACTATCAAAATACATCGGTCGAATTCTTTCTAAAACGAAATCGTTTTGGCTAAAAAGTTTCTCGATACTTTTTTTGGAGAAATGCCAAAGATGTCTCGGCACGTCATACGCTGCCCAATGCTCTTTATAAAACTTAGCATCATACGACTTATAATTCGGAACGGCTATAAAAACATATCCGCCGGATTTTGAAATTCGCTGTAATTCGCGAACCTGAAATTCTAAATCTTCGACATGTTCCAACACATGCCACATCGTAATGACATCAAAGGAATTGCTTGGTAAATCTTGAGTAGTTTCTGCAAAATAAACTCCTTTTTTTACGGCTAATTCTTTTGCGTTTGAACTGGGTTCTATTCCGGTAACTTGCCAATTCTTTGAGCTAGCAAAAGCTAAAAAATCGCCGGTTCCGGCTCCGATATCTAACAAATTTCCTTTTCCGGAAACGTACGAAGTAATCAATCGCTCTTTTTGATTGAGAGTAAATTGCTTTACCGAATGGTAGATTTTTTCGAATAAAGAACGTTTAGAATCTGTATGTGAAATATAATCTTCGCTTTGATAATAACGATTCAAATCCGTAGGAACAGGAGTGGTTTTGTACCAATCATATTCCGTATTATAAACTAGTTCAAACTCTTCTTGAGATACCGAATAATCTTTTATTTTCATCGTCTTTTCAGATAATCGTCTTTAAGGCGTTTTAAGTAATTGATAGCAATATTGTAATAGAGCGAATTTTCTTTCAGGCAATCTTGGCCGCTTTCATCAGTAATAGAAAACGCTAAATATTTACTTTGCGTGATGTCTCTATTTCCTTTGGTTTCTTGCACACGAGCTCCGTATTGCGATAAATCCAGGAACTTTTCGGTTTCTTCTTTATCCAAAAGTTTGATGTATAATCGGTCTTTGGTTTCGGTTGTAACCCAAAATTCTCTAGTTTGATAGGTTTCTAAAGCAAATTTATCGGTCAAAAAATACTCTATCGGTGGCGTAGTTAAATCGTTTTCGAACACAAAAAGATTTAATTTTTTGGTACTGATATTATTGGTTGCCTCTGACGGAACTATCAAAAAATCCTCGATAATATATCCTCCCTGAGGCATGGTTCCGCAATTCAGAAGAAAGAAAAAAGAGAATAGAAAATAGAATTTTTTAAACTTCATTATTTCATTTTTTGGCAATAATCCCAATCATATCTGGCTTTCACAAACTTTGTTTCACGTGAAACAATTTGATTCTATTTTAAATTTTGAATGATGAATTTTAAATAAACTAAACAATTTAGAATTCAAAACTCATCATTCAAAATAATATTATCTTCCCATATAAATCAACAAGACCGAAATATCTGCCGGAGAAATTCCGCTAATGCGCGAAGCTTGTGAAATAGTTATTGGACGAATTTTTTTGAGTTTCTCACGAGCTTCAAACGATAGTGATTTTACTTTATCATAATCAAAGTTTTCAGGAATTTTAGCTTCTTCCAGACGGGTTATTTTATCCGCATTATTTCTTTCCTTTTCGATATAACCCGAATATTTCACCTGAATCTCGGCTTGTTCGAGAACTTCTTGATCTAAATTATGTTCATCCACATATTGTTTTACCTTTTCGAATTTAAGCATATCACTCAAATCTAATTGCGGACGCGAAAACACTTTAAACATTTTATCAGGTTGTACAATCGGCGCAGATTCTTTTTCTTCCAATATCGGATTAGCTTCTTCCACCTTCACACTGGTTTCTTTGAAGAACTGTACTAAATCATCCGATTGTTTGAGTTTCTTTTCCATCTTGCGAAGACGTTCTTCACGAGCTAAACCTATCTCATAACTCATCGGTGTAAGTCGGAAATCTGCATTATCTTGGCGTAAAAGTGTTCTGTATTCTGCTCTTGAAGTAAACATTCTGTACGGTTCTTCGGTTCCTTTGGTAATCAAATCATCAATTAAAACTCCGATATAAGCCTCATCTCTTTTCAAAATGAACGGATTTTTTTCTTGAACTTTCAAACTCGCGTTTATTCCAGCCATCAGACCTTGAGCTGCGGCTTCTTCATATCCTGTGGTTCCATTGATTTGGCCGGCAAAAAACAATCCTTCTACCAATTTGGTTTCAAGCGTATGTTTTAACTGTGTAGGCGGAAAATAATCGTATTCTATAGCATATCCCGGGCGGAAAAACTTCACGTTTTCAAATCCAGCTACACTTCTCAGCGCTTTGAATTGCACATCCTCCGGAAGCGAAGTAGAGAATCCGTTTACATACACTTCTACCGTATTCCATCCTTCAGGTTCTACAAAGATTTGATGCCTGTCTTTATCTGCAAATCGATTGATTTTATCTTCAATAGACGGGCAATATCTCGGACCAATACTTTTAATGGTTCCGTTAAACATCGGAGAACGATCAAATCCTTCGCGCAACAATTCGTGAACCAATTCTGAAGTATAGGTCATATAACAACTTCTTTGTTCTTTGAGCGGTTGTGTAGTATCTAAATACGAGAATTTCGACGGATTTTCATCTCCGGGTTGTTCAATCATTTTAGAATAATCCAGCGAACGACCATCTACACGAGGCGGTGTTCCGGTCTTCATTCTTCCAGCATCAAAACCTATTTTTATTAAATCTTCGGTAATCCCGTACGCGGCACTCTCTCCCGCTCTACCTCCTCCGAATTGTTTTTCACCAATATGAATAAGTCCGTTTAAGAACGTTCCGTTGGTTAAAACTACTGTTTTGGCTTTAATTTCTATCCCGAGATTGGTTATTACTCCGGTAACTTTACCGTTTTCTACTTTGATTCCTTTAATCATTTCTTGATAGAAATCCAGATTTGGTGTTTGCTCTAACATCAAACGCCACTCTTCTGCAAAACGCATTCTATCACTTTGCACTCTCGGGCTCCACATTGCAGGACCTTTGGATTTATTCAGCATCTTAAACTGTATAGCTGTTTTATCCGAAACAATCCCAGAATAACCACCTAGTGCATCAATCTCTCTTACGATTTGTCCTTTCGCAATTCCTCCCATTGCAGGATTACATGACATCTGAGCGATATTTTGCAAACTCATCGTAACCAATAAGGTTTTACTACCCATATTAGCTGCCGCTGCTGCCGCTTCAGATCCTGCATGTCCTGCTCCAACTACTATTACATCGTATGTACTAAACATTTTATTTATTCCTTATTTTGAATTATGAATGATAAATTTTAAATAATGTTCCACGTGAAACATTTATTTTAAAAATAGTAATCTCATTAGTTTTATGGTTCCACGTGGAACAATTTTATTTTTTCATCTTCTTTCTGACGCATCAACTTTTCATCGGCTTCGGATTTATCTTTATAACCGCAATAATGTAAAATTCCGTGAGCTAACACACGTTTGAGTTCTTCCTTAAAAGAAACCTGAAAATCATTAGCGTTATCTTGGACGCGTTCTACAGAAATAAAAATATCTCCGGATATAATATCTCCTTCGGTATAATCAAACGAAATTATATCAGTAAGTGTATCATGATCAAGGTATTGTAAATTAATTTCGTGTAAATATTCATCATCACAGAATATATAATTTACCTCACCTAACTCTTTACCTTCTGATTCAATGATTCGCTCTATCCAATCTTGGTAGATTTCTTCTTTATCTAACTGAAAATCAGTTTCGTAATTAAAAATTATCATCTATTTATTCGAAATTTCTTATTTATTAAAATATTGCTGAACGCGCTGATTATAAATCGGCTGCAAAGGTAAAGCATCTCGGTTTAAAATTTCGATACTATTCAAATATTCCTGAAGTTTAGGATCTAGTGGCTTTGTTGAGGTATTGTATTCTTTCTTGTTGGTAGTGGCTTCACGCTTGTCGTCATCACCTTGTTGTTGAATGGCTTTTTCTAATTTCAATAATTCATGCTTTAGATTTTGCATTTTCTGAAGTACAGATTTATCAAAACGTTTGTTGAGCAATTGCTTTTCGATGTCCTGCATTTGCTTATTCGCGTTTTGACCCACGCCACTTAATCCTTCTTTTTGTAATTGCTTTTGTAAAGCTTCGCGCAATTGTTGTTGTTCTTTATAAATTTCATACAACATCTCGGCTTCACCTTCTCCGTCCTCCCCGTTTTTACCATTATTACCTTTGCCTTTACCGTCTTTTTGTCCTTGCTGATTACCTTCTTTAGGTTGATCTCCTTCTTGCTGACCAGATTGTTCCATACCTTTTTTCATTTCTTCCATCAACTCTTCTTGTTTTTTGATAATATCCGGCAATTGCATTTCTCCTCCACTACCTTCACCTTCGCTTGGAGTTCCTTGACCTTGTCCCATTCCTTGCATCTGCATTTTCATTTGATCCTGAACATTACTCAACATATCGGCTAATTTATTAGTGGAAGTAATTGTGTATTGCTGATGCGAAGTTCCTTTGATAATATTTGCTTCTGCTAATTCTTCAATTGATTTATCCATGTTATAATGGATTTCTCCGATTTCTTTATTGATTTCCTCCCCGATCATCGGATTGCGTAGAGAAAGAGCAAATAAACTATCGTCAACGTGTTTAAATTGCGTTTTCAGGTTATGTTGAATCTTTAAATTATTAGAAAATTGAGGACTCTTGCGATTCGAACCTTTGAATTGCTTCATAATTTCTTCTTGCGAAAACGAAAAAGCAAGCAAATTATCTAATATTTGACGCAACATTTTAGCATCTTCTTCCAATTGTTCACCTTGCATTTGCATCATAGCCGATTTCATTTGCTGGCTCATTTGCTTCATTTTTTGAGCTGCGGATTTTTGTTTAGGTTTGGCTTGTTGCTGATTGTTTTTATCCAAATCTTGTTTTGCTCCCTTCATATCCTCCTTCACCTTTTCTTCCTCTTTTTTATCCATCGGAACATCCATCGGATTTTTTAAATCCTTGTTTTCTTTTTTTACATCCTGAATGTCTTTTTGAAGTTTTTCGAATTCTTTATTGAGTTCCTCTTGTTTTTCGGATGTATTTTGATCTTTGGTTTGTTCGGATAATTTGTCTTGTTCTTTGGATAATTTATCTAAATCCGAAGCAATTTTTTCTAATTTCTTTTCTACATAAAAACGCTTGGTCAATTCCACTAATTGCTCTAAACTCTTTTGTTGAGATTTGGCTTTTTGCTGGAATTTTTCCATTTTATCAAACAATTCTTCTTTCTGAAGTTTATCTGCAAGTTTTTTAAGTTCTTCTAAAAGCTTTTTGTTCTTTTCGGATTCTTCCTGATTTTTTTCTAAACGCTCTTCGAGTAATTCCTTTTGTTTGTCTTCTTTTTCCGGATTGAATTCATCTAAGTTCTTTTTTAATTTTTCAGAAAAAGACTTCATCATCTCTTCCTGTTGCATTTGTCGTTTCAAGAAGTCATCAATCTTTTTCTGGTCTTTGAAATCTAAATCTGTTTTTTCTTTGCTTAATTGTTTGAGTTTATCAATTTCAGACAATTGCTTTTCTTGTGATTTAATCGATTTCGATAAACTATTAATATTCTCCGATTGTTGTTTGAGATTCTCGGATTGTTTTTCTTGATCGGTTAATTCTCTATGAGAAAAAACCGTTGATTTTGAACTTTTGAAATGATGAATAGCGTCGTTGTCAAACACTTCAAAATAATATTCATATTCCACACCTGGTTCAATCTCCAATCCATCCGGGAAAGTATAATGAAAACGATCAAAAGTTCCTTTGTTTATCGCAAGTTGTTTTACTTTTAATTCTTTATCATTTGATTTTTTGTAATAAACCACTTGTAGTTTGGATAAACCATAATCATCACTTACCTCTCCTATCAATACATTTTTGCTAATTCCTAAACTATCGGGTAAATCGGTAATTGTAATACTCGGATAAGCATCTTTAATGACACTTATTTTGTATTGTAATTTTTCGTGATGACGTTTGTTTTTGTTTGAAGTAAGAATCTGATAATCTGTATTTTCAAAAATATTTTTAGATAGTACAAATACATTTTCTTCTCTAGAAAATTCATTTACCAACTCAGAATCCGACCATTCTACTTTCTCGGTGGTTTGTGCATTGATTCTCCAACTGATTTTGGTTCCTTCCGGAATAATAGCATTTCCGGTTCCTTTAATCACTTCCTGTTTTTTACCTAAATACAAAGGAAAAGTAAATTGCATTTCTAAATTAGCAATAACAGGAACTTCAATTACTTTAAGCGTAAAATCTTTCGATGTAACTTTAGCGGATTGAAAGTAAAAATCAATATCTTTTAAAGGTTTAGAAAATCGGTACTGAAATTCTCCTACAGCTGTATTCTCCAGATAATAACTCTCATCACCCAATACAATCATCACTTGCTCCGGAATTACTGAACCCGAAGTTTTTACTTGTAAAACATAATCTTCTCCTTGATTTACAGTTAATTGATTGTTTTGAATTACAAATTCATACGGAGCCGGAGGAGAATAGCGCTGACTGTAATTTACTACACGTGTCATACTATCCGAAATAATATCTGAATGACCGCTTATATAAAACATAGCCAGTAACAATATTGGAAGTAAAGCCAGTGGTAAAAATTTATAACTCTTTTTGTAATCTATCGCATTCGAAAACGGAACCGGCTTCAAATTTTCAGCTTTTTGTTCGATAGAAGCTAATAGCAATTCTGATTTTTCAGGACTTTCTGCGAGCTGTAAAAAATTAGTCAGTTTATCATTTACTTGCGAAAAGTGATTTCCGATAATTTTTGACGCTTCTTTATATCCAATTCCTTTTTGGATTTTGAATAATTTGAATATCGGAAAACAAATGAATCGGAAAAAGAGTATTACTTCAACTGTTATGAACATCCAAAACAGAATAGTTCTTCCGGTAGGTTTCAACCAGAAAAAATATTCAACAAAAAGTGTAAATAAGAAATACAACAATCCGATCCCAACAAAGAAAAAGCTTCCTTTAATCAGTTGATTGAGGTAATATTTCTTAATAAATTCTTCTAATTTATTAAATATCAAATCGATACTATTCATAGAATGTAGTTATAACCGATAAAATTAAAAAAATTAACTGCACACTATGTATAAATTCACACAAATTTAAATTTTCAACTCTTCGAAGTTGTCAACATCTAATTAATAACCAATCAAAAAAAGATTTTTAAAAATTTAAAATCTGGTGTGTATTATAGCTTGTTAATAGTTGAAATAAGTTTTTTTAAAAAACTATGATTTTGTAGATTTCATTAGTTATCCATAGTAATTAACAACGCTATCTTGAGGTTTGAAACTGAAAATCAAATGGTTCTTTAGAGTTATTAACAATGGTTGAAATTTGGTTTTATATTTATTTTTGTGATAATTCACAATAGAGAAAATGTTGATAACTATTGATAAGCCACTATAAAACATTTTAATATTTTATTGAAAATTAATTTGGAAATAATTAAGAACTTTCCTCTTGTAAATTTTCAGATTCAAACCAAAAAAACTTTCTGATTTTTACTTGTAAGATATCAACAATTGGTGTTTAATTTTAATCTTCTCAGAATGAATTGAGTATAAAATAGAATTAACAATGCTTTTTCAAAGTTTTAAAAAACTATTAAAAACTCGGCAAAGGTAAAATTCTTTGTACCTTTGTTTTTCTGTAATAACTGCAAATACGTTATTGATTATGGCAATGTCTGAAATTGTTTTAATATTTTTTGTAGCCCTTATGTTATTTGGGTCAAAAAACATACCTGAAATTGCTCGAACTCTTGGTAAAGGTATGGCACAAATTAAAAATGCTACCAACGATATTAAAAGTGAAATTCAAAAAAGCGCTGACCTGAAAGATATTACTGATATAAAAAACTCTTTTCAAAAAGATATTACTGATATAACTACTAATTTGACTCAGGATTCTAATTCAGCTTCTTCGAATATTCTTAATGAAATAAACAAAGTAAAAGAAGATATAGAAGATTTAACCGGACCGATTAAAAGACAGCGTTAATGGAAGAGTTGATTCAAAAAGATAAAGAATTATTGGTTTATCTTAATAATCTGGGTTCTGAGCAATTCGATCCGTTTTGGATGTTTATTACCAATCAGTTTTATCTTGCACCCATTTTCTTGTTTGTTTTTTACTTGCTTTGGAAAAAAATAGGTTGGAAAAATCTCGGAATTTTACTTTTATTCATCGCTTTTATCATTATGGTTTGTGATCAAACCACGAATTTATTCAAATATACTTTTGAGCGATTACGACCAATAAATGATGTAGATATCAATGAGAATTTAAGAATTTTAGTAAGAAGAAGTTCATTTAGTTTTTTCTCTGGGCATGCGTCAAATTCGATGGCCTCTACCCTATTTTTGTTTTTAACGTTCAGAAAGTATTACAAATATGCTTTCTTATTGTTTTTATTTCCGCTTATTTTTGCCTACAGTCGAATTTATCTCGGGCTTCACTTCCCTTCAGATATTTTGGTTGGCTATTTATTCGGAATATTGATTGGTTCATTTTTCTATATCGTATATAACAAGTTCAATTCTGAAACAGTTGAGCAGAAAAAATCGACTTTACTCATTACATTTATTAGTGTAATGGTTTATTTTTTGATGTGTAATGTATTGGTTTCAGTTTTAAAAATATAAGTATAATGTTTTCTATTTTTGGTTCTAAAAAGACGTTTTTAAAAGATTTAGTGGTTGGATTCAATGATATTCACTCGCATCTTCTTTTCGGAATAGATGACGGAGCCAAAACAGTAGAGGATTCGCAACATATTTTAAAAACATTCGCAGAGCTTGGTTTTACCAGTTCTATTACTACTCCGCATACTATTCAAGACGTTTGGAATAATACCTTTGATGATATTTCGGCTAAATATCAGGAAGTAAAAGAGTTATTACCTTCAGAAACTCAAAAATTACATTTAAAGGTAGCCTCCGAATATTTTATGGATGATTCGTTTGTGCAACGCTTTCAGTCCGAAAAATTATTTACACTGAAAGACAATTTAGTGTTGGTAGAAATGTCCTATATCAACGCCCCCATTCAGTTGTATGATATTTTATTCGAATTGCAAGTTGCAGGATATAAACCGGTTTTGGCACATCCGGAGCGTTATTTATTCTATCACAAAAACTTGAATGAATATAAAAAACTGAAAAATTCCGGATGTTATTTTCAAATCAATTTGCTTTCCGCTATGGGATATTATGGCGAAAATGTAACCAAAGCTGCGGATATGCTTCTGGAAAATGATTTGATTGATTTTGCAGGAAGTGATGTGCATCACGCTAGTCACCTTATGATGTTTGAAAAAACATTGAAAATCAAAAATCTCGAAGCGTATAAAGAAGCCATAAAAAACAATTCTTTTTTTGTGCCCGGAGTTTAAAAGTAGTTTTTAGAAAACTTTATACTATTCCCTATTATTCTTAACATTTCTCTAGCCTAGTATTATTTTTATCTGACGTAAATTTGTATATACAAAAATATTTATTACAAATTTATTGATTATGAATATATTAGAAGCTTTAAACTGGAGATATGCCACCAAAAAAATGAACGGAAAAAAGGTAGATGAAGATAAAGTTGAAAAAATTGTGGAAGCGGCTTATTTAGCTCCTACTTCATCCGGATTACAACCTTTTGAAGTTATAGTAATTGAAAACCAAGAAGTAAAGCAAAAAATCCAACCGATTGCTTTCGGACAGTCACAAATCGTAGATTGTTCGCATTTGTTGGTATTTGCCAGTTGGGATAAATATACAGAAGACCGTATCGAAGAAATTTTTAAAATCTCTTCCGAAGTAAGAAACATCCCTTTTGAAAGCCTTTCGGATTACATCAATACGCTAAAATCTAATTATTTAAATCTGTCGGACAACGAGGCGCATCATCACACCGCAAAACAAGCCTATATCGGTTTCGGAACGGCTATTTTACAGGCTGCCGAATTGCAAGTTGATGCCACTCCGATGGAAGGATTTAACAATGCCGAATTAGACCAATTATTAGAACTCGATAAAAAAGGATTAAAAAGCGTTACACTTCTTGCATTAGGCTACAGAGACGTCGAGAATGATTGGCTAGTGAATATGAAAAAAGTAAGAAGAAATAAAGAAAAGTTTGTTAGTTATATACGTTGATTTTTGGTTAATTGACAGAAAAAAGGGCAGTAAAATCTGCCCTTTTTTTTATTTAAATCGCTCGTAATGTGCTCTTTCTAACTTTTCTCGATGATCCGGATGTGCAATACTGATTAAGAGTTTAGAACGTTGTTCCATATTTTTTCCGTATAAATTTACGGTTCCGTATTCGGTAACAACGTAATGTACGTGTCCGCGTGTGGTCACTACACCAGCTCCTTGCTTTAGAAGTGGTGTAATTTTAGAAATTCCTTTTGAAGTAGTTGAAGGAATGGCAATAATTGGTTTTCCGCCTTCAGAAAGCGCTGCTCCGCGCATAAAATCCATTTGTCCCCCAATACCTGAATATTGATATGGACCGATAGAATCAGCACAAATTTGACCGGTTAAATCAATCTCTAATGCCGAGTTGATAGCTACTACTTTCGGGTTTTTCAGGATAACCGTAGGTGCATTCACATGAGCCACGTTCATAAATGATATGGTTGGGTTATCATCTACAAAATCATATAGTTGTTGAGTCCCCGCAATAAACGAAGTAACGAGTCGTCCTGGGTGAATTTTCTTTTTCTCGTTGTTAATAACACCTTTTTCAACCAAAGAAATCACACCATCCGAGAACATTTCGGTATGAACACCTAAATTTTTGTGATTGGTCAAAAAGCTCAATACCGCATTCGGGATAGTTCCGATACCGGCTTGTAGTGTAGAGCCATCTTCGATAAGTTCGGCTACATTTTTACCGATTTTCATCGAAATTTCATCTTGTGCGTTGTAATCTACAGTCAATAAATCGGTTTCATGCCAAACCATTGCCGCAAATTTCGATATATGTACCGATGAATCTCCGTGGGTTCTTACCATTTTCGGGTTTACTTGTGCAATCACGATTTTTGCTTCTCTTACGGCCGTCCAAGCAGCATCAATCGAAGTTCCAAGCGAGCAATAACCGTGTTTGTCCGGAGGAGAAACATGCACCATAGCCACATCAAGAGGCAGTGCACCATTGGTAAACAAAACCGGAATTTCACTCAAAAATATCGGGATATAACTACCATGAACGCTATTTGCCCATTCTCGGATGTTTCCGGATACGAATAGAGAATTTAAGCGAAAAGAATCCGTAACTCCGGGTTCTTTCCATTGAATATCTCCAAAAGTACTTATGGATACAATTTCAACATTATTAATTTCTCCGGCTCTTTTGAAAAGCGTGTTGATTAAATGTAAAGGAGTGGCAGCACTTCCGTGAACGAATACTCGATCACCACTTTTTACGAGTTTTACAGCCTCTTCTGCTGAAATATATGCAGGCATGAGTTTATTGGATTAGTTGATAAAATTTAGGTGTAAATTATTTATGATAATGATTTACTTTTTAAACATAAAATACACCGCCAAAATTAAGAATATAAACGAAATTAAATGGTTGATTCTGAAAGTTTCTGTCTTAAATACCAATAAAGTGAAAATCGCAAACACCACAAGGGTCACCGCTTCTTGAATTACTTTGAGTTGAAATAAACTATAGGGTCCTCCGTTGCCGGAATATCCCATTTTATTTGCCGGAACCATGAAAATGTATTCAAAAAGAGCAATTCCCCAACTGATAAAAATAATAGCGATTAGCCCTAATTTTTGGAAGCTTTTCCATTCTGAAAATTTCAAATGACCATACCACGCCATGGTCATAAACGTGTTGGATATGATAAGCAGTAAAATAGTCAGAAAACCTTTCATAACAAATTAGGGTTGAAGTAGATAAAACAAGAACATAATGGGTGTTAAGTAAATTACAATGGTTCTTGCTCCATCATAATCTTTAGCAATTCGTTGCCCTAATAACAACAACAACAGTGTAATGCTAGCTACCAATCCGCTGATGAAAGCAATTTCGGTGTTTTGGTTAATGATGATGGATAAAATTCCCAACACGGCCAATACGCCTGAGATTAATTCCAATACAGTAATAATACTCAAAGCCGTTGGAACTTTATTTTTCAAAAAAGTTGCGGCAAAATGCGATTTCAACCATTCTACATTTCCTTTCCAATCAGAAACTTTGTCAATTCCGGATTGTAAGAAGGTTATTGCGATGAACAACAACATCAAAATTTCGGCTATATGTGTCATAATCAATCTATTTTTTTATGAATTAAACGAGTTAGTTTGATAGATAAATCGGTTAATATGAGTTTGGCATTTCCATTTCGTTCGATATGATAAATCGCATCCGATAGTTCTTTGTAAATGTCTTCTATATTGTTTCCGTTGACAAACGGAGCGAATTTTTCGATATTAAAATTCTCCACACCCGGATCGAAATACACTAAATCTTTCGCCTTGTAATTCAGCAATAAAGCTTGACGGAAAAATTCAGTACAATATAATAAAAATTTCTTTTGCGTTTCTTTTCCGGTTGCGGCGATGGTTTCTGACCAATTCACAAGACCAAGCACAGCTGATGGGTTTCCTTTGGCTCTAAAAGCGGTACGTACCCAATCCACAAACCATTGTCCGAACGGAAATTCATTGTCATCATGGAGGATTTCTAACGCTTTAGAAAAATTTCCTTGCGCTTGATGAGCGATGATTTTCGCTTTTTGAGGTTTTACATTGTGTTTGGAAATAAGCGTTTCAGCGATGATTTCATCACTTAATTTCCCTAAACGTAATACCTGACAACGCGAAGTAATGGTTTGTAAAATATTTTCTTCGTTTTCTGATACGAGCAGTATCAGTGTTTTTTGTGGAGGCTCTTCAATGATTTTCAGTAATTTGTTGGAGGTGGCAATGTTCATTTTGTCGGCTTGCCAAATAATCAGGATTTTATAACCTCCTTCATACGATTTTAACGAAAGGGTTTTAAGCACTTCTTGAGCATCCTCCACACGGATTTCGCCTTGTTTGTTTAGATAGCCCAATTTTTTGTACCAATCAAATAAATTCGCATACGGATTTTCGTTCAAAAACTCTTTCCATAGCGGTAAAAAATCGGCACTTTTAGGTTTAGATTTTACATCATCCGTAGTAATGGTCGGATAGATAAAATGTAAATCCGGATGACCGTACATATCCATTTTAAGATTACACGCCGTATTGTCATTGCCGCACAACACATAACGAGCATAAGCGATAGCCAGAGCTAATGCGCCAGCGCCTTCGCTTGCGACAAACAATTGTGCATGCGGAATTCTTCCGCCGTCAGCGGTATGGATAAGGTGATTTTTGAGGTGCTGATGACCTAAAACATCGGTAAATTTCATAACGACAAAGATATATAAATCGGATTTGTGATAAAGCAGTGCAAAAGATTAAATTTTATTCAGAAAATGGATTTCAAACTAGTTGATTTTTTCTTCAATTGAAATTTATCCAGGTGTTAATTGTTGTTTTCTAAGCACTTAAATCAGAGATATTTGGTAGAATAAATTTTTTTACATACATTTGCGCATTATTTACCGAAAGATAAATGAGAGGCACGTCTATCGTGCCTCTTTTATTAAGATAAAATTAAAATGTTTAAGAATAAAGTTTTAGAGCTGTTAAACAAGGGATTAGAAGAAAAACCTTCTGTTTTTTTGATTGATTTAACCATTTCTGAAGGCAACAAAATCATGGTTACTCTTGACGGAGATAACGGCGTGACGCTTCAAGATTGTATTGATATCTCAAGAGCTATTGAGCATAATCTTGATAGAGAAGAAGAAGATTTTTCGTTAGAAGTAGCTTCTGCCGGAGCAACCTCTCCGCTTAAATTTCCGCGTCAGTACAAAAAAAATACCGGTAGAACATTAGAGGTTAAAAAAACAGATGGAACTATTTTTGAGGCTACTATTACTGATGCTAATGAAGAAGCGGTAGTTTTAGAATGGTCAACCAGAGAACCTAAACAAATAGGAAAAGGTAAGGAAACGGTCCACCACAAAGTGGAAGTGCCTTATTCTGAAATAAAAGAAGCAAAAGTGATTATTGTATTTTAAAGAAACATAATAGAAAAGATGGAAAATATTGCTTTAATCGAATCGTTTTCAGAGTTCAAAGATGATAAACTTATCAACCGTGAAACTCTTATGGCAATTTTGGAAGAAGTGTTCAGAACTGCCCTAAAAAAGAAATACGGATCTGATGATAATTTCGATATAATCATTAACCCAGACAAGGGTGATATGGAGATTTGGAGAAGGAGAGAAATCGTGGAAGACGATGATTTAGAAGATGAAAACGAACAAATCACCTTGACTGAGGCTCGTAAAATCGAACCGGACTTTGAAGTAGGTGAGGAGGTATCAGAAGAAGTGAAGCTTATCGATTTAGGAAGAAGAGCAATTTTGGCACTGCGTCAAAACTTGATTTCTAAAATCCACGAGCACGATAGCACCAATTTGTACAAACAATTCAAAGATTTAATCGGAGATATTTATACAGCAGAAGTTCACCACGTTCGTCACAAAGCAATTATTTTGTTGGATGATGAAGGAAACGAAATTGTACTTCCGAAAGAAAAACAAATTCCATCTGACTTTTTCAGAAAAGGAGATAACGTAAAAGGTATTATCGAGAATGTGGAACTGAAAGGTAACAAACCACAAATCATAATGTCTAGAACGTCTGAGAAATTCCTTGAGAAATTATTCGAACAAGAAATTCCAGAAATTTTCGACGGATTGATTACGATTAAAAAAGTGGTGCGTATTCCGGGTGAAAAAGCAAAAGTTGCAGTAGATTCTTACGATGACAGAATTGATCCGGTAGGAGCTTGTGTAGGGATGAAGGGTTCTCGTATTCACGGAATTGTTCGTGAATTAGGAAACGAAAACATCGACGTTATCAACTATACAACCAATAGTCAACTTTTTATCACCAGAGCGTTGAGCCCGGCAAAAGTTTCTTCTATCAAAATTAACGAAGAGACCAAAAGAGCAGATGTGTTCTTGAAACTTGAAGAAGTTTCAAAAGCAATCGGTAGAGCAGGTCAAAACATCAGATTAGCAAGTATGTTAACCGGATATGAACTGGATGTAATCAGAGAAGGATTAGCAGTAGAAGAAGATGACGTAGAACTTACTGAATTCTCTGACGAAATCGAAGCATGGATTATTGATGAATTCGCTAAAATCGGTCTGGATACCGCTCGTAGCGTACTAAAACAAGACATCAATGACCTTGTTCGCAGAACCGATCTTGAAGAAGAAACGATTCGCGAAGTAATAAGAATTTTAAAAGAAGAGTTCGAAGATTAAAATATAGTATATATTTACTATCGATTAAACAATTAAATGCTTTAACGACTAAAAAGATTATATGTCTGAAAGAAAGCCAACAAGATTAAACATGATTCTAAAGGAATTTAATATTTCCTTAGAAAGGGCTGTGGATTACCTCAAAGAAAAAGGAATTGTTGTAGAATCAAACCCGAATAGTAAAATTCCGGGTGATGTATACGATATTCTTTTTAATGAATTTGCATCGGATAAAGATCGCAAAAAAGCCTCTATTGAAGTAGGGGAAGAAAAAAGAAAAGAAAAAGAAAACCTTAAGCTCGAGAGAGAAAGAGAAGAACAACAAAAGAAACTCGAAGAAGAAGCAAAAAGAGCAGAGGTAATCAAAGCAAAAGTTACGCTTTCTGGTCCGAAACAAGTTGGGTCAATTGATTTAGATACTAAAAAAACTAAAGAAGAGCCTAAAATAGAAACTCCTGTTGTTCAGGAGACACCTGTTGAAGCAAAACCAGTAATTGTTGAACCGGTAAAACAAGAAGTTGTTGAGCCAGTAAAACCTATAGAAAAAGTTGTAAAAATTGAGAAAGTTGAAGAACCTAAAAAGGTTGATCAACCTCGTACAACTGAATTTGTAGAAGAAAGAATTGAAACTCAATATCAAAAACTTACAGGGCCAAAAATCACGAATCAAAAAGTGGATTTATCTCAGTTTGAGGTAAAACCAAAGAAGAAAGAAGAGAAGAAGGACGATAAAAAACCTCAAAATCAACAAGCTGCCGGTGCTTCTAATGACGCGAATAAAAAGAACAAGCGCAAAAGAATTAAACCAGCTCTCAACAATCAATCATCTACCCAACAACCTGGTCAGGCTAATAAAAAACCTGATTTTAATAAAGGTAAAAAAGCACCTATTGTTAAGGTAGAGCCTACTGATGAAGAGGTTAAAAAACAAATTCAAGAAACCCTTGAAAAACTTCAAGGTAAAGGAAATAAATCCAAAGCTTCTAAATACCGTCGTGAAAAACGTGATACGCACCGTCAAAGAATGGATGACGAACAACGTTTACAAGACGAAGAAAGCAAAATCCTTAAAGTTACTGAGTTTATCACAGTAGGAGAGGTGGCAACCATGATGGATGTGCCGATTACCAAAATTATTGGTGCGTGTATGTCGTTGGGTATCATGGTAACGATGAACCAACGTTTGGATGCAGAAACGCTTTCTATTGTAGCCGAAGAATTTGGATTTGAAGTAGAATTTACTACGGCTGATATCGAAGAATCTATTGTTGAAGAACAAGATAACGAAGAAGATTTAGTTCCTCGTGCTCCGATTGTAACCGTTATGGGTCACGTGGATCACGGTAAAACATCGCTTTTGGATTACATCCGTAAAACCAATGTAATCGCAGGTGAGTCCGGAGGTATCACCCAGCACATCGGTGCGTATTCGGTAAAACTAGACAACGGACAAAAAATTACGTTCTTAGATACACCGGGTCACGAAGCCTTTACAGCGATGCGTGCTCGTGGAGCTCAAGTAACCGATATTGCTATCATTGTGGTAGCTGCCGATGATGATATCATGCCACAAACCAAAGAGGCGATTGCTCACGCTCAAGCAGCAGGAGTTCCTATAATCTTTGCAATCAACAAAATTGATAAACCAACAGCAAATCCGGATAGAATTAAAGAACGTTTAGCAGGGATGAACCTTCTTATCGAAGAATGGGGAGGAAAAATCCAATCTCAGGACGTTTCGGCTAAGCAAGGTATCGGAATGAAGGAATTACTAGAAAAAATCCTTTTAGAGGCCGAAATGCTTGAATTAAAAGCTAATCCTAATAAAAATGCAAGCGGAACGGTAGTGGAAGCATTCTTGGATAAAGGACGTGGATATGTATCAACAGTACTTGTTCAGGCAGGAACGCTAAAAATCGGAGATTATTTACTTGCCGGTAAAAACCACGGAAAAGTTCGTGCAATGCACGACGAAAGAGGTAAATCGGTTAAAGTGGCTGGTCCTTCAACGCCAATTTCTGTACTAGGATTGGATGGTGCTCCGGGAGCTGGGGATAAGTTCAACGTATTTGATGACGAAAGAGAAGCAAAAGCTATTGCAACCAAACGTACGCAATTATTACGTGAGCAATCAGTTAGAACACAACGTCACATTACCCTTGCTGAGATTGGAAGACGTATTGCTCTTGGTCAGTTCAAAGAACTTAACGTTATCCTTAAAGGAGACGTGGACGGATCTGTGGAAGCACTTTCGGATTCATTCTCAAAACTTTCTACAGACGAAATCCAAATCAATATCATTCACAAAGGAGTGGGTGCGATTACTGAATCTGACGTACTTCTTGCTTCGGCTTCTGATGCGATTATCATCGGATTTAACGTACGTCCGATGGCAAATGCTAAAACATTAGCTGATAAAGAAGAAATCGATATCCGTAACTATTCTATCATTTATGATGCGATTAACGACCTTAAAGATGCAATGGAAGGAATGCTTTCGCCAGAGCTTAAAGAGGAAGTTACCGGTACGGCAGAAATCCGTGAGATATTCAAGATTTCTAAAGTGGGAACCATTGCAGGATGTATGGTTACTGACGGAAAAATATTCAGAAATTCTAAAATCCGCTTAATCCGTGAAGGAGTTGTAATTTACACTGGTGAATTGACCGCTCTGAAACGCTTTAAAGACGATGTGAAAGAAGTTTCTAAAGGATATGATTGTGGTATTCAAATCAAGAATTACAACGATATTCAACAATATGATTTAATCGAAGCTTTCCAAGAAGTGGAAGTGAAAAAGAAACTGAAATAATAATAAAGGTTATTAAATTAATTCATATTCAAAAAAACCCGTACTAACTTCTAGTACGGGTTTTTCATTTAAAATAACCTTAAACATCTATTTCTTTATCATTCGACCAATTACCTCACCTTTATCGGTTTTAATTTTCAGGATATACGTTCCGCTTCTCAGGCTCATAACCTCTTGTGTTGTCTCAAAATCATTTACTACACTGGTGCGGATAAGTCTTCCGGAAATATCATACAAATCAATTTTTTGGATTTTCTCATTCGATGAGATATTAAAATAATCTTGCGTTGGATTGGGATAGTATTTTAAAGCTATCGAATGTGGGTTGTCATCTATACTTAGAGAGGTATCAAACAAAGTAACCGCATAATTAGTAATTACCGGATAATTGTAATCGAAGTAAATATCGGCTTTGCTTTGTACCGAATCGCCTTGCTGAAGAGATTCTTTACTTTCTATTGCCAAGAGAATATTTCCGTGTCCGCCTGATTCTAATTGAATAGTATTGAAGAATACTTCGAGCGCATTATTTTTGATTTTAGCCTCAGCATTGTGTGATGTATTAAGGATTTGAAGTGAATCGATATTGTATTTTTCGGTATCAATATCCATTACTACTACAATGTTTTCTGCAGCATAATTTCCGGTGTTTTCGAAGCGAATAAGGTAATGTAATTCTTCACCGATATTCACCGGATTTACCAATTCTCCTTCTAAACAAGTGATGTCATTCGGGTCATAAGCTCCAACCACTACTTGATTCAGAATATAAATATTATCTTGTATATTTTCATCCTCAATAGGCGACATAATATTACCTGTGAAAACCAAAACATCATCGATATTTACCGGATATTCCGGATGAGTAGGCGGATTGATAGCCATAGTTATTAGGATTTCAATACTTTCAAAAGGCATGAAGTTTTCATAATTCCAACTTAGTGATCCAGCACCTTGTGTTGCCGGAGTTAAACTTGATGATACTAACGTCATTAAATGTTGGTTATAAAAGAACATCAGTCCGTATTCTTCTGATACTATTTGGTTTCCTTTGTTTCTAAATACAACTTTATAAGTAGCTTCAAAACCAGGTCTAGCAGGATTTATTGGTGTAACAACCACTTCTAAATCATTGTGGATACCATTCGGACTAATACAGAAATCTACTATTTCTACATGATTGTCGGCATCGTTAAATGTTATGGTTTGAGAAGCGGGAGTAATGGTGAAATAGTCCGGATTTTCGATTTGAGGGGTTAGTGTATAAGTTCCTTCTTGCGTAAAGAATTCATATTCTCCGTTTAAATTAGTGAAAGTTGCGCTTGCCTCATCCTCACTATCAATAATCACTTTTACATAATTCGAAATATAATTTCCTGCACAACCTAAGTTGTCATAATTGTAAAGCATAGTTCCGGAAATAGTATTGTAATCACCCGAAGGATAATAAGTACAATAGGAAGAAATAACTTGACCTACAGTATCCTCCCAATAATTCAAATAAGGCGCTATAACTGCAATTTCATTTTCGTCAGCACAGATATAAACGTAACTAGGCAGATTTGCCCACATTTCCATCCAGGAGCCCGAATTTACATTATTTGGGTTCATTGCAGTACCACTCTTTATGTTTATATGGGTTATAGGGTTAACATGAGCCCAGAATACATCCAAATTGATGTTGTTAGAAAAGTCTAATTGTGTCAGATTATTAAAGCTACAATCGAATACTCTAAGATTAACAAAAGCTTCTATACCGGTTAAATCATTAATTCCGGAGTTCCCGACATATAATCTGTTAACAGACAGCGCTTCGCTATATTGAATTTCACCATCTTCATTAGTGTCTATTTTGATATTTTGACCAAAATTGTTTTGAGCAGTATTGTTGGTAGTATTCGCTTGTAATAGTTTTGTTTTGAAAGCAGTATCTGGAATATTTACAATACTGTCAGTATCTAAAATCAAATTAAAACTCGTCATGGCAGTACATCCTTGCGGATGGGTTATTACTACCCAAATAGTTGAATTTTCAGAAACAGTATAGTTGGTAAGATTCATAATAGAATTTGTGCTATTTGTAGCATCTTGAATGGAAGTGTAATACGCTATACTATTATTAGAATCTGTGTTAATTAAGGCTTCATTTACCGTTAAATCAAATTCACCTAACGTATTAAAAAGAGTTACCGGTTGTCCGATAATAGGGATGGGTAATATATTTACCTGAAACTGTCCTATTTCATACGTTCCATCATTTAAATTATCTTTTCTGAAATAAATAGTGAAAGGAGAAACAGCAGTATTATAGTAAAAACTTGGATTCATAATAGCGTTCGCGTTAAACTCAGCATCGGATAGCGTTTCATGAAAAGTAATACTATACTCATTAGGATTATCTCCATCAAGTATTTCATCCAATTTTTGAGTTAAGTCAACCATGACAAAACCATCGTTGTTAGGGTCACAGACTTGTAAAGGGGTTAATTCTATTTGCGCATACCCAATCTGAGCGCACAAGAGCAGAATAATTATTCTGGCGAAGTGTAAAATATTTTTCATAATCTTAAATTTTAAACGAATTTATTTATTTTATTTAGTTGGTTTATTCTTAAACTAGAATTCGCAATGTTTTAATTAGAATTCTATAAGTTTTTTATCATTTCTTGTAATTTTTCTTTCTTTCTTTGTGATACCGGAAGCGTGGAGTTATCTGCCATAATCACATAACCACCGTCTTTTTTGATATAAGACTTCAAATAGTTCAAATTGATAAGGTGTGATTGATGGATGCGCTCAAATCCGTGTTCTGATAGCAATTCTTCATATTCTTTGAGCGTTTTGGATATTAACATTGGTTTGTGATTTTTAATGTAAAACGTAGTATAATTATCTGTCGATTCGCAACGAATAATATCACTAATGTCAAACAAATGAATCCCATCCGTGGTTGATAATGCAATACGTTTGAAATTATCTACTTTCTTACGGATATTTTCTAGCAATAAATCAATATGCCCGAAGGTATCATTGCGCTGCAGGGTTTTTTTGATTTTTCCGATTACTTTTTGCAATTCATCCGGATCAACGGGTTTTAGCAAAAAATCCAAGGCACTAAAGCGAAAAGCCTTTATCGCATATTGCTCGTGTGCCGTGATAAAAACTACTTGTGATTCGATTTTTCCGTTTAGTTTCTCGAGAATGTCAAAGCCCGTTCCTTCGCCCAATTGAATGTCCAAAAACACCACCTCAGGATTGGTTTGCGCAATCACACGAACACCTTCATCAACGCCTTCGGCCTCACCTGTAATTTGTATTTCAGGAGCGTATCGAGCCAAAAGAGCTTTCATTCCTTCTCTTAGGTTTATATCGTCGTCTACAAGTACTGCTGTAATCATATAGTGAATAGTCTAATGCGTTATTATTCTAAATATTGAATCGGTAAGGTTAATACGACTTTGGTTCCGCCCGACTCACCGTTTGTGGTTTTCAATTCTTCTATGGTAAAAGAGGTCGATTTACTGGTCGAATCGCCCATCATATCTAAGCGTTTTTTGATAATTTCAAGTGCCATTGATTTGTGAATTTGTACCGAACTTTCTTTTAGTTCTTTCGAACGATTGAATCCGATTCCATTATCTGTAATTGTACAGACCAAATTTTTATCGGTAAGAGTGAAATCAATAGAAACAAATCCAAGTTCTTTTTTCGGAATAAGCCCGTGAATGATAGCATTTTCTACAAATGGCTGAATTAGTAGCGGAGGTAAGGCCATATCATCCTCGATGTTTTTGTCCTTGATAATTGAGAAATTAAAAGCTTTATTAAATCTAAGTTGCTCGAGTTCTAGATAATTCTGTAATCCCTCAATTTCTTTGTCCACCGGAATCAAAGATTCCTTAGAATATTCCAAAGTCAGTCGCATAAGTTTTGAGAATTTAGCCAAGTATTTCACTGCCGAATCATTTCCGTTCTGTACGATAAAACTTGAAATCGAACCCAAACAATTAAACACAAAATGCGGATTCATCTGTAAATGCAAGGCTTTTTGTTCGTATTCGGCTAAATTCTTTTGAAGCGTCAGAGTTTTTTTGAGTTGATTGCGATTGTAAAATAAAAATCCAAGCCCGACTAAAAGTATCAAAAATAAACTTCCGAAAATCAGCTGAAGCGAATGTCTTTTGGATTGTTCTTTCAGTAACACCTCTTTTTGTTCTTGTTCTTTTTTGTGGATGGATTCGCGTTTTTCGAACTCAAAATTCATTTCCGATTGCACACTTTTTCGGATGTTTTCAGCATTTGTTAGGCTGTCTTTAGCCACCGAAAAGGCTTTGAAATGCTCTAGCGATTTGCTGATATTTCCTTTCTTCTCGTAGATTTTACTCAATAGATTTTCGCTCAATACCAGCATTTCCAAGGTTTTGATTTCGATGGCTAGTTCTTTGGCTTTTTGCGTATTTTCTAATGCTTTATCAGGTTGATTTTCTTGTAGATAAAATTCGCCTAACAAAAAATACGTGTCCGAAATCCCGAATTTATCTCCGATAACACTGAATTTTTCTTTTGCCTTTTCCCAGCTCAATACAGCTTTATTAGCATCTGAATTTTCTTTGTAATACAATCCTAAATTATTGAATAATTCTCCTTCGTATCTGGGGTTCGGATGCGTTTGAAAGTAATCTTGAGCTAAATCATAAAATTCAATGGCTTTGACGTAATTTTTTTGATGCAAATAAATATTTCCGATGTTGGTGAGTGTTGTTCCATAAGTTGAATCGCCGATTTTTTCTTGTAGTTCTTTGGCTTTTATGAAGTATTCCAAGGCTTTGAACTCGTTACCTTGCGATTTATAGACAATACCAATATTGTTCAACACGCGCGCCAAGCGAAGTTTATCGGTAGATTGTTCGTAGATTTTAAGTGCTTTTAGGTTAAATTCCAGCGCTTTTGAATAATTGCTTTGTTCCGAAAATACGATAGCGATACTTCCATAACTTCGTGCTAACCCGTTTTGAACTTTTTCTCGATTTTCGGGTTGTGTTTCCAGTTCTTCGTATAAGTTTTTCGCATTCGAGAAGTATTCCAAAGCCTTGGGATAATTGCCCAAAATAATTTGAGCATTTCCGAGATTTACATATGCGTGAGCTTGTTCTAAGCGATTTTTTATTTTTTCAGATAGCTCTAAGGCTTGAGTAGCATAATCTATTACGAGTTGTGGGTCGTATGATTTATAATTGTCCGCAATCTGATTTAGAAGGTGTGATTTTTCTATATCATTTTTTGAAGTATTCAGTAATTGTTTCAGACTATCAATTTCTTTGGATTGAGAAAAAGCGTTTGAAAAACAAAACAGAATGAGGGTCCAAAGTATGTTTAGTTTGTTTGTCATCTTTTGGAAAATTTTATCCGACAAACAAATGTACTATTTCATTTTAAGCAAATTAGCTTTATTTAGAATTCGATAGTTTTTGGTGAGAATTTGGTTTTTATTCCTTGCGAAGCTGTACGGTAAATGTCGTTTTTTCTGTTTCTGAAGAGAAAAACAGATAACCTCCATGTGCTTCGACAACGTTTTTAGAAAGGGTAAGCCCAATACCGGCGCCTTCTTTTCGGGTGGTGAAAAACGGCAAGAAAAGTTTCTTTTCGATTTCTTTCTCCACACCCACACCGTTATCAGAAATATGAATAGAAATTCGTTTGTCCGACTGAGTAAGTTGTACAAAAATTTCTTTTTCGGAGATGTTTTTCAAGGCGTAGATGCTGTTCGTAATCAGATTAATAAGTACTTGCTCGAGTTGTTGCCTATCTACTTCCAGATAAATTTTTTCTAATTCCGAATGAAGAAAAATATTTTCGGATTTCAAAAGCGGTTGCATCACGTTTAGACATTCCGATACCAAGATGCTCAAATCGGTCATTTGTTTTTGTGGGGACGGAAGCGAGGCCAATTTTCTATAGTTCTCTACGAAAAACTGTAAGTGATTACTTCGATTAGATATGGTTTCAAGCCCATTTTGAAGGTCTTCGATATCTTCTTTGTCTAAAGTTTCCTGAGTAGTAATAACCTGAAGACTCTTCGATAACGACTGAATCGGAGTAAGGGAATTCATCAACTCGTGCGAAATCACACTCATTAGGTTAACCCAAGATTCTTTTTCTTTTTTGTCAATAATCTTCTGAATAGGGTCGAGTAGCAACACAAAATAATCTTGATTGTAGGAAGTTGTCCTTGAGGTTTGCATCACAAACGTCTGAAAATTTTCCTTTTCAAAACGAATGTTTATCGAAGCTTTGATGTCTTGATATTTCGTTTTTTCGATTTCTTCGAACACTGCCGGAATAAAGTGACGAATGTGACTCCAATCGCTCACTTTCGGCACCGAAAACAGTTCGGAAAAGTAATTGTTCATCAGAAACACTTTCCATTCCGAATCTTTTTTGGTTAGAATCAAAATTCCGCTATCCAAGGTGTCGAGCAGGTTTCGGAAAATGGTTTCCTGCGAGGTTTTTTCGAATTGTTTTTCTTTCAATTCGTTGTATAAGCGAATAAGAGATTTGTGATTTTTGTTCGGAGTGCTCGAAAAATGAGTCGAAAAGTCTTGGTGTAAAATGGATTTGATGGTCTTTTCGTAAAAGCTCTGCTCGTGGCGTACAAAGCCATACCACTCCACAAAAGCAATCAAAATCAAAATTCCGAAAATCAGTGAGGTGTACGGATAGTTATTTAAAATACACAACACCATAGCTCCGATGAGAACTACAATGATAAAAACCCGATATAGGAATGAGAGCAAAGACAATTTATTTAAGTTTTGAGTTTTTAGTGTTTAGTTTTGAGTTATAAATACCTTTTGAAAAGCAAAATATTCCTAAAAATAAAAGAAAATAACAAGCTATCATTTCTGTTTTGATTTTTTCATCTAGAAAAACATAAATAGAATGTTCGGAATTTGTTTTAAGCTTTATGACATCTCCTCTGTTTAAAGTTTTACAATATTTCCAAGCATTTTTAATATGTATGGTATTGTCATATTTAAATTTAAAAGTTGGTCTTCTGCGATAATTACAAGATGTAGGAGCCTCCGTAACGAGTACCTCTATTTCTTTTCCATTTAACAATACGTCTTTTTTCTCAGATGTATCCCATAAACCCCAAAGGGAAATGATAATAAGAAATAAACTACCAAAGATTAGAATTCTATTCATTTTCTAACTCACAACTTTATATTGTGTTTTTCCATCCTTCTGTATAGTGCTGGCCTCGACAAATTAAGTTCTTGAGCCGCTTTGCTGATGTTGCCGTTGTGCTTTAAAAGCGTCTTTTCGATTTGAATTTTTTCGAAATCATTTACCGAAATTTCATCCGAAGCACTTTCGATAAGTGGAGCATCCAGAATATCCATTTCGTGAATAGAAATGAGATTGCTATCCGCCAAAATCACCGCTCTTTCAATTTTGTTTTCCATCTCCCGAATGTTCCCTTTCCAAGAATAATTCTCTAAAAGCGAAAGCAACTTTTCGTCAAAGCTCAGCTCAAATTTCTCGTATTTATGTTTGATTTTTTCCAAAAGAAAATTTGCTAAATCCACAATATCGCTTTTGCGTTTGCGTAGCGGAGGAAGTTCGATTTCCATTGTATTAATTCTATAGAGTAAATCTTCACGGAAGTGTTTTTCGGTCACTTCTCTATGAATGTTTACGTTGGTGGCCGTAATAATTCTCACATTTACGGGTCTCGGAGTCGATTCACCCAAGCGTACCACCGTTTTGGTCTGAATGACATACAACAATTTACTTTGCAAGTGAAGCGGCAGATTTCCGATTTCGTCTAAAAAAATTGTTCCGTTTTGTGCCATTTCGAAACGTCCCATCGTATCGGCTTTGGCATCGGTAAAAGCGCCTTTGGCATAACCGAATAATTCGCTTTCAAAGAGATTTTCGCTTAGCGACCCCAAATCGACGTGTACGAAAGGCTTGTCTTTGCGTTTGGAATGGTCGTGAATGTACTTGGCCAAAAAGGATTTTCCGGTTCCGTTCTCACCCAAAATCAATACGTTAGCATCAGTTAAAGCGACCTTGTCGGCCAATTTATAGGCTTGTAAAATAGCGTCTGATTTTCCGACAAAAGCTTCTTGAGTTTTCGGTTCTACAAGACTTTTCTTTTTGCGTTTGCGACTTTCGTCGACCGCATTAGAAACGAGTTGCAATAATTTGTCGTTGTCCCAAGGCTTTAGAATGTAGTCGAAAGCTCCGTTTTTGAGTCCTTCTACGGCTGTTTCGACTTTTCCGAAAGCCGTCATCAGAATAACGACCGTTTGCGGAGAAAATTTAGAAATTTCTTTAAGCCAATGAATACCTTCTTTTCCGTCTTCAAAGCCAATGCGGTAGTTCATATCGAGCAGCACCACATCGATTTCGTTTTCGCCTAAAACCTGAAGGATTTTTCTGGGAGAATCAGCCGAAAAAATACCTTCGAAATGCTTTTTCAAAAGCACTTTCAGCGAAAAAAGAATTTCTTCCTGATCATCTACCAGTAAAATATTGGCTTGTTTTTTCTTCATTTTTTGAGTGTATTGGGTGGCGATTCTTTTCTTGGCTTAAAATGATGTCCGAAATTGAACGTACACTTGTCCGAAAACGGACAGTGTTTTGAAAAACAAATTTTGTCAGTTGTTTAAAATCTGATAGTTATAACTTTTTAAAGTTGTGGCACAGATATTACTTGTTGTAAATCAAACAAATATAATACACTTGTGGACAAAGTTATAAAGCGTAAAAGTAATAAAAATCGAAATCTGATAGTAATCGGTGCTGGAATTTTGGCTTTCGGATTTTTGGGTTATCTCTCGTTTACGAAAAAAAGAACCTTGAATGTGAAGACTTCAGAACTTTTGATTAAAGAAGTAAAACAAGATTTTTTTGAGGATTTCATCGTTTTTCAGGCGAAGACCGAACCACTTCATTCGATGCTCATTAATGTGATTGAAGGAGGTTCTGTTCAGGAGGTTTTTGTGGAAAACGGAAGTATGGTCGAAGCAGGTCAAGCATTGGCAAGACTTTACAATCCCAACACAGAACTAGGTTATTTGACTCAAGAAACTGCTATCATCGAGCAAATCAACAATCTGAATGTGGCTAAACTAAACCTAAGAAATCAAGAACTTGGTTTAATGAAAGATTTAATTGCGATTGAGCACGACTTTAATGCAGCGAAAAACTTATACGACAGAAATAAAAAATTGATTGAAAAAGGTGTGATTTCGCAAAATGATTGGTCAACCATTGAAGAGAGCTATCGCTATCAGTTAGAACGCAAAAACATCATTCAGGAAAGCATCGAAAAAGAAAAAGAAACCAACAGAATTCAAATTGCTCAAATCAATCAGTCGATTGGCATTATGCAGAAAAGTTTAGACATTCTGAAAAAGAACAAAGAAAACTTTATTGTGTTAGCGCCACTTACAGGGAGATTGTCTTCGTTTGACCCGATTTTGGGTAAGACGTATAATGCCGGAGAGAGTATCGGAAAAATTGATGTGATGAAAGGTTACAAACTTGTGGCTCAAGTAGATGAATTTTATTTAGACAGAGTGGCCGTTGGGCAAAAAGGTCAAGTGGAATACAAAGGAAAACCGCTGGAAGTTCAAGTAACCAAAGTGCTTCCGGAGGTGAAATCAGGAAGATTTGACGTAGAACTCAACTTCTTGTCGACAGAAGAGTTGGCTCTGCAAGAAGGAATCAGCTTTGGGGTGAAACTGATATTATCTGAAAGAGATCAAAAACTAGTGTTGCCGAAAGGAAGTTTTTATCAAGAAACCTCAGGAAGCTGGATATTCGTCATAAGCGGTCAAAAAGCCGAAAGACGTCAAATCAAACTCGGAAAAGAAAATCCGTATTACTACGAAGTTTTAGACGGATTGTATGAAGGTGAAAAAGTAATCACTTCGTCATACAAAGATTATAAAGATGTACAAGAATTGAATTTAGAGAATTAGATTTTAGATAAACACTTAATCCAATGAAAAGAATAATAACAATCCTATTAACGCTTATTGCCGGAGCTATACTTTGGGGGCAAGAGTGTAACTGTCTAAGCAATTTCGAATGGATGAAAACCACTTTCGAAAATAACGATGCAGGTTTTGCTTATGCTTTGGAAAAGAAAGGACAACAAGCCTACGCAGATCATAACAAAAGGATTTTAGAGAAAGTAAAATCTGTTAAAATAATGTCTGACTGTGTGCCGATTTTGTATGAATGGTTGTATTTTTTCCGCTCAGGTCACTTGGATATAGAATATACTCATCCTCCACAGGCATATGTAGCTCCAACGGTTTCGGTGTCTTCTTTTTCGGGTTGGGAAAAACTCAAAGTAGATATGAAAAAATTCGAAAAAGAGTTGAACAACAAAAAAGAACCTGATTATGAAGGAGTTTGGCAGTCAACCGTTTATAAAATTGGAATCAAAAAAGTAAACTCTGAATATATCGGGTTTATTGTGGAATCCGGAGCAGATACTTGGACTAAAGATCAAGTGAAATTGCGTTTCGAGGTTTCGGGTAAAAAAGCAAAATCTACTTTCTATATGAGAGACCATTCGGCTGTAGAATCTGATGTGGTGGAAATGCTCGGGAAAAATTACCTTCAGTTAGGAAATGTTTTGTTAGAAAGAGTGTATCCGAAATACGAAACAGAAAAACATATTGCGGATTATTTTAAAATGTTAGATGCTGAAAAACCTTATATAGATGAATTGAATGCAACGACTTTATATTTCAGAATCCCGACTTTCAGCCATTTAGCTAAAAAAGAAATTGATAGCGTAATTGCTGTTAACAAAGAAAAAATCCTCAAAACAGAAAATTTGATTATTGATATCAGAGACGGAACCGGAGGAAGTGACAGAAGTTATTCAGAGATTCTACCGTTTTTGTACACTAATCCGATTCGAACTGTAGGTCTGGAAATGTATTCCACTCCGTTGAACAACCAAAGAATGTTAGAAATGGCAACCAATCCGGAATATGGACTTAGCGAAGACGACAAAAAAGAGGTGCTAGAGGCGTATGAGAAATTAAACAACAATCTAGGGAAGTTTGTCAATCTTGGAGATAATGAAGACAATGTGTATATTGATGAATTTGACACCGTTTATCCTTATCCGAAAAATGTAGGAATCATTATTAATAATAGAAACGGAAGTACAGACGAGCAGTTTTTGTTAGCAGCCAAACAAAGTAAAAAAGTAAAACTATTCGGAACTACCACTCGAGGCGTTTTGGATATTTCTAATATGTACAGTGTAGAATCTCCGTGTAATGAATTTACGTTGTTATATGCGCTTTCAAGAAGTAACCGCATTCCAGAATTTACTGTAGATGACAAAGGAATTCAACCGGATTTTTACTTAGACAAAGGTATTCCGGATTATGAATGGGTAAATTATGTCAACCAAATTTTGAATCAATAAATCAACCTTATCAATAAAAACCTATCAAAATGATAAAAATAGAAAACCTTAGCCGAGTATTCCAAACCGAAGAAGTAGAAACTACAGCTCTAAACGGAATAAGCTTAACGATAAACCAAGGCGATTTTATCTCAATTATGGGACCGTCAGGATGCGGAAAATCAACATTGTTGAATATTATTGGGTTGTTAGACAGCCCAAGCTCAGGAAGCTATAAACTTTTAGACAAAGAAATGGCCGGACTCAAAGAAAAAGACCGTGCTCAAGTAAGAAAGCAAAACATCGGTTTCATTTTTCAAAACTTCAACCTGATTGATGAGCTATCCGTATATGATAATATCGAACTTCCGCTGATTTATAACGGAGTAAAAGCATCCGAAAGAAAAGAAAAAGTAGAGAAAATTGCTGAAAAACTCAATATTTCTCATCGTTTGAAGCACTTCCCTCAACAGCTCTCCGGAGGTCAACAACAAAGGGTAGCCGTGGCTAGAGCTTTGGTAAATGAGCCTAAAATCATCTTAGCCGATGAGCCTACCGGAAACCTAGACAGTAAAAACGGAAATGAAGTAATGGAACTTTTGATGAGCCTTCATGCAGCCGGAGCTACGATTTTGATGGTAACTCACTCGTCATACGATGCTTCGTTCTCACAGAAAATCATCGAAATGAAAGACGGAGTGATTTTCTCTGAAAAACAAAACCACAGAAACATAGATGTATTCACTGAATAAAAACAACAAGTAAAAAATTAGATTTAGTTAAACGTTAAAAAATAAAAGTTATGATACGAGTAATATTATTCCTTACAGCATTAGCAGCTTCAAGTATTGCTGAAGCACAAGTAAAAGAAACCAGAAATGTAGCTGATTTTACTGAAATTCACGCTTCTTCAGGCGTTCGAGTGATTTATACCCAGTCCAATACCAAATCAGTAGTGGTGGAATCAGACAATCAAGAAAAGATTGACCGCATCGGAACGGAAGTAAAAAACGGAAAACTTAGAGTGGTTATCAAACCAAAGAAAGGAGAATCTAGCTTTAATGTGCTTAAAGTGCATGTTTCGGCTCCGGATGTAACTGTTTTTAAAGCCGATAGCGGAGCACATATTGAGTTCGAAAACGAATTAAAATCCAAATCAGCTATCAAATTTGATTTGAGTTCAGGTTCTCTAGTTTCGGCAGAAGTAGCGGCAAACTCTGTTGATTTAGATTTGGATTCGGGTTCACATTTTACCGCAAAATTAAATGTAGAAAAAGTTTCGGTAGATATGGATTTAGGTTCACACGTAACACTTTCAGGAACTAGTAATCATTTAGATTTAGAAGCAGATTCTGGTTCTCATTTTTCAGGGAAAGATTTAAAGGTGAAAACAGCTGTAATTAGTGCGGATAGTGCTTCGCAAGTAAGCATTACAACTACAGAATCTATTGATGCAAAAGCCGCTTCAGTGAGTATCATTAACTATTACGGAAATCCGAAAAGGGTGGAAACTAAAGAAACTTCATTGGGTCAAGTTAACAAAAAATAAGTAAGAACTTTTCATCTAAAGAACGATGTTATTAAACTGGTTAAAAATATTTATATATCACATCAAGCAAAACAAGTTGTTTTCTATACTGAACATTGTAGGACTCAGTATCGGAATTGCAGGAGTGTTGTTTTCGATTCTGTATCGCAATCACGAAATGCAATTTGATGCTTGGAATCCGTACAAAAAAGAAGTGCATCAAGTCTTCGGGAATATGGGCGAAGCAGGCATTTGGGCAACTAGCCCGGAACCTTTAGGAGCAATTGCCAAAGAGACAATTCCGGAGCTGAAAAGTTATAGTTATTTCCGTAATTATTACAGTTCCAACGTTATTGAATACAAAGGCAAAAAGACAATTGTAAACAAGTGTTTCAATGCTGATGACAAAATTTTTGAGATGTTTCCGTTCGAATTCATCGAAGGAGATCCAAAAGTTGCGCTGAAAGACGAATTGAGTGTTGTGATTTCAGACGAATTAGCCTCAGAACTTTTTGGAGCGGAGAAAAATTTGGTCGGAAAAAGCATTCGTATCAACAATTCAGATTGGACAGTAAAAGGAGTGTATCACATTCCCGGAAGTTCTTCGGTAGAGCCGAAGCTTATTTTCAATTCTATTTTAGATGATTTAGAAGGAAACAAAGGGCAATGGGGAAATTTTAATTTCGGATTGATTTTTAAACTCAAAGAAAATGTTGACAAAGCTGCTGTCGAAAAGAAAGTCGAAAATATTTATTTGGAATACCGAACCAAATTTTGGGCGAAAGAAGAAGGCATTTCGGTAGAAGAATACATTAAGCTTTACGGACAAGTAAACATTATGCTTCAACCTTTAGAAACAGCCTATATGCATGGAATTTCAAGTGGTTATCCGGAAGGGATGGGTAATTATCAGTTGCTGCTGATTATGTCTGGAATTTCATTGCTGATTTTGGTACTTTCGCTAGTAAATTATATCAATTTGGCTACTGCCAATGCTATTAGAAGAGCGAAAGAAGTCGGAGTTCGAAAAATCGTTGGAGCTAATAAATCAGATGTGGTTAAGCAATTTGTTTTTGAAACATCGATAACCGCCTTAATGGCCATTATACTTTCGTTAGCCATTACAGAACTTACACTTCCGTATTACAATGATTTTGTAAATAGAGATTTATCACTCAACGGAGGTTTATTTTTCTTACAATTATTAATAGTTTTTGTGTTGGTAGTCATTTTTGCAGGAATATTTCCGGCACTTTATGTGGCTAATTTTGAAGCTTTGAAAGTTCTGAAAGGAAATTTCTCTCGAAGCAAAAGCGGAATTTGGATTCGCAACGCCATGTTAGTTCTTCAGTTTGGGATTGCATCACTTTTTATAATCGGTTCCTATATTGTATATCAACAAGTGGATTATATGAGCAAAAAAGATCTTGGATTCCAAGGAGATCAGGTTATTCGAGTGAAATACAGACATCAACACCGAGGTGATTTGTTCAAAAGTTATCTTACTTTCAAACAAGAACTTTCAAAAATTAAAGGAGTTGAAGGCATTTCAGCCGGAACATTCGAAATCGGATTTGGTTCCAATTCGTCATCATCCTTTTCTCATGACCGCAAATCTACTCAAGCTCAGAATATGGCGATTGATTTTGGGATGCTTGATCTCATGAAAATTAAAGTGGTTGAAGGACGAGATTTATCCGAAAAATATGCTTCTGACACCTTGACTACGATGTTGGTAAACAAAAAATTTGTCGAGAAGATGCAACTCAAAAATCCTGTCGGAACTAAAATCAGTACCGGATGGGGAAGAGGTGATGATAACAATAACACACTCGACCTAGAAATTGTAGGAGTTGTAGATGATTTTAACCTTTACGGGCTTCAATCCGAAATTCCACCAATGGTGTTTCTGCATTGTACAACCGTGTATTGGATGACCTACAATATTAACTCGATGTACATTCGAGTGTCTGAAGACGATATGGCACAAACCATTAGTGATATTGAGAAATTTTGGAGCAAAAATATAGACCCGGATTATCCGTTTACTTATGAATTTGTAGATAAACTATTTGCTTATACTTATAAAGAATATGTAAAACAGAAAAACTTGTTTTTTGTCTTGAACATTATTGTGATTCTGATAGCTCTTTTCGGATTGTTTGCTTTAGCTTCGTTCTCCATTCAAAGACGAATGAAAGAAATTGCCATCCGCAAGACTTTAGGAGCAGGAACCAAAACTTTACTTACGAATTTATCAAAACAGTATATCATATTCTGTGCTATCGGATTTTTGATTAGCTTATTTCCGACCTATTTGATTATCCAAAAATGGCTTTCGAATTTCTCTTTTAGAATCGATATTTCGTGGATTCCGTTTGTGATTGGATTTTTAGTATTGTTGGCTTTGACCTTGCTTATCGTATTAGCGAAAGCTTACCAAGCCACTAAACTCGATGTATTGAAGTATTTGAAGTATGAATAGAGCGGAGTAGTTAGATTTTAGTATTGAGAATAATACGCTTTACGATTCAACACATCAACGATTCAACAATTTAACCAACCAATTATGTTACAGAACTGGTTCAAAACGTTCGTTTATCATTTTAAGAATAGCAAAGCTTTTTCTTTGCTAACAATCATTGGGTTAGCTCTGGGCATCTCGGGAGTGATTTTCGCTGTCCTTTATTGGGACGACGAACACTCCTACGATGCTTGGAATCCGAATAGGGATTGTATCTACCAAGTCTCCTATGATTTGGGAGACGGAAATATTTGGGCGAATAATACCGCTCCTGTTGCTCCTAATGCTTCCATGCGAATTTCTGAAATAGAGGGTTATTGTTATTTAGATGGTTGGTATGTGTCAGAAAATATAGAGTTTGAAGACAAACAGCTTGTGGTGTCAAAAACTCTGGAAGCCGATAGTTTATTTTTTAAGTTTTTCCCGTTTGAATTTATTTATGGAAACCCTGAAACAGCTCTTGTAGCAAAAAACAGTATTGCTCTTTCTAAAGATATATCCCAACAACTTTTCGGAGATGAAGATCCGGTGGATAAATTCGTAAACTACTATGGAGGCTCTTTTGTAGTAAAAGGAGTTTATCGGATTAATGAAAAGTCTTCGTATGCTCCCCAACTTGTTTCTAACAACATTTATAAGAGATTAGAAAAAGGGAAAGATGATTGGAACAATTACAATTATTTCTTATTTCTCAAATTAAAAGAAGGCAGTGATGTTGATAAAATAACCAAAGCTCTATACGAATTGGTTAAAGAAAATACCACAGCTCGTTTTGCCCGAGAAGAAGGAGTTCCGTTTGACGAATATGTCAAAGAATATGGCGACATAGTCCCGATTTTAAAGCCTTTATCAGAGTTACGACTTCATTCGGAAGGAGAAGATGTTGTACCCGAAGGAAGAGGTAATTATCAGTTGCTTTTAATTATGATGGGGTTATCTATTCTGATTTTGATCTTGTCGGTAGTTAATTATATCAATTTGGCTACAGCTAATGCCATCCGCAGAGCTAAAGAAGTCGGAATCCGAAAAGTGGTGGGAGCTTCTAAAGCTCAAATTGTCTTTCAATTTTTATTTGAAACAACTATTTATCTGCTTATAGCGTTTATTTTAGCGCTTTCTATAGTAGAGTTAGGACTTCCATTTTATAATAATTTTCTCAAAAAAGATTTAGTTCTTTCGTTAAACCAATTTTTACCATCTTTAATTCAGATTTTTATAATCACACTAATTCTTACTGGGTTCTTACCAGCACTTTACATAGCGAATTTTGAAACTTTAAAAGTGTTGAAAGGCAATTTTTCCAGAAGTAAAAAAGGAATCTGGCTCAGAAATTCAATGTTGGTTTTACAATTTGCTATTGCTTCGCTTTTCATTGTAGGTTCATTTATTATAAGGGAGCAAGTCAAATTCATGAGTAATAAAGAGTTAGGCTTTAATCCTCAACAAGTTATCATGATGGATTATTCTAAAAGACCACAAAGCGCTAACCCTTATCAGAAGTATGAGATACTTAAAAAAGACCTGCTAAATATTAAAGGAGTAAATGATGTATCTGTTAGCGGGTTAGAAATTGGTTACGGAGTTTCTTCTACGACATCGGTTGAAAGTGTTTTAAATAAAAAATGGGTTCAAGCACAGATTGTTGTTTCAGAAACTAATTTTTTTGATATGATGGATATAAAAATCTTTCAAGGAAGAAATTATTCAGACCATTTGGCAAGCGACACAACTTTAGCCATTTTGATTAATAAAGCGGCTTGCGAAGGATTAGAACTCCAAAATCCGATTGGTGAAAAAATTAGTTTCTGGGGTAAGAATTTTGAAATTATAGGAGTGGTAAATGATTTTAATACAAAGGGGTTTCATGAAAAAGTGCAACCGATGATTTTTCCACACTTTAATTCACGACTTGAGATGAGAAGCGTATATATAAAAATACAGCCGGAACAAACAGAATATATCTTATCAGAATTAGAATCGTATTGGAATGAAAATATAACTTCTGAATACCCATTTACTTATGATTTTGTAGATAAAGCTTTTGCACGAACCTATCAACAATACACCAATCAAAATAAAATTTTTTCTATTTTGAATATCGTAGTGGTTTGTATTGCTCTTTTCGGATTGTTTGCTTTGGCTTCGTATTCGATGGAAAGAAGAATGAAAGAAATCGCTATCCGAAAAACGTTAGGAGCATCCGTACAAACACTACTTAAAAACTTAACATTGCAATACGTGATTTTCTGTGTTATTGGCTTTGCATTATCTGTTGTTCCGACTTATATGTTGCTCCAAAAATGGCTGGAAAACTTCGCATATCGAATTGATATTTCTATCATTCCGTTTATTGTTGGGTTCTTATCATTGATGGTACTTACTTTATTAATCGTACTAATAAAAGCCCATCAAGCCACTCGAGTAGATGTATTGAAGTATTTGAAATATGAATAAAAAAAAGTCCGGCTTTAACCGGACTTTTTTATGTAAAAATGCTACGAATTATTTGCCTTGACAAACAAAATTGGTTTTCGCTAGCGAAGTATTTTTGATAGCTCCATAGCCACCTGCAATTTCGGTGAAGTTGCGAATGCCTCTCGAATTCAGGATACTTGCCGCAATCATACTGCGATAACCACCAGCACAGTGAATGTAGAAGTGCTCCGAATCATCAATATTGTTCATCCAATCGTTGATGTAAGCCAGCGGAAGGCTATTCGCTACTTCCAGATGCTCTGCATCGAATTCACCTTCTTTACGAACGTCAATTACTTTATTTTGGTTTTCTGTTATTTCTTTTTCAAATTCATCAGCCGAAATACGTCTTACCGTATCGATTTCTTTTCCTGAGTTTTTCCAAGAGTCGAAACCACCTTCTAAATATCCAAGAATATTATCATAACCTACTCTTGACAAACGAGTAATTACTTCTTGTTCTCTTCCGGCATCCGTCACAAGCAAAATCGGTTGTTTGATATCCAGAATAAGCGTTCCTACCCAAGGGGCAAATCCGCCATCAACTCCGATATTAATCGCATTCGGGATGAATCCTTCACAAAAGTTTTGAGCATTTCGAGTATCGAGAATAAGTGCGTCGTGTTGATTCGCCACATCTTCGAATTCTTGAGGCGAAAGAGCTCTCATTCCTCTATCCATCACTACATCCAAGCTTTCGTAACCTTTGATATTCAGCATTACGTTTTCAGGAAAATAAGCCGGAGGTGGCAAAAGTCCGTCAGTTACTTCTTTGATGAACTGCTCTTTGGTCATTTCTTGAAGAGCGTAGTTAGTCTTCTTTTGATTTCCGAGTGTGTCAAAAGTCTCTTTGCTCATATTTTTCCCACAAGCCGAACCTGCTCCGTGGGCTGGATAAACGATAATGTCGTCTTCCAAAAGCATAATTTTATTGCGAAGCGACTCATACAAATAACCCGCTAATTTGTCTTGAGTCAAATCTAAAGCTACTTTTTGAGCTAAATCCGGACGACCGACATCACCAATAAATAGTGTATCTCCGGTGAATATAGCTTTGTTTTTTCCTGATTCGTCTTTTAGCAAATAACAAGTACTTTCCATAGTATGCCCAGGAGTGTGTATAACCGTAAGCGTAATTTTACCTACTTTCAACACTTCGTTATCTTCAGCAATATGGGCTTCGAAATTAGGTTTAGCCGTTGGCCCATAAACGATGGTTCCACCTGATTTTTTAGCTAAATCCAAATGTCCGGAAACGAAATCTGCGTGAAAATGTGTTTCTAAAATGTATTTGATTTTAGCGCTGCTTTTTGCTGCCCTATCCAAATAAGGTTGCACTTCACGAAGCGGGTCAATCACTACGGCTTCGCCTTCGCTCTCGATATAGTAAGCTCCTTGAGCCAAGCATCCTGTATAAATTTGTTCTATTGTCATGGTATTAAGTATTAAGACCGGAGTATTAAGTAAAAAGACTTTTCCGGTGGATTAATTATTTTCTTTTGTGTCGTTTTTTAATGATTTTTGAAATGAAAAATTCATATTTGAAACTTCAACTAATTGATTTATGATGGGTTGTATGATTTCTTCGTCTATAAGGTTTAATTTTTTAGCAAGTATCAATTGTGTAATGAGTTCAAATGTTGATCCGTTTGCAATTCCTAAAAATTGAATGAACTCTTTATTAGAATTTCGTCCGGAACCTTCCGCAATATTTGATGGAATTGAAACGGCACATTTTTTAATTTGATGAATTAAATTGAACTTTTCATCTTGAGGTAGTAGCAATGATATTTTATAAATATCAGAAGCGATATCCATAGCTTTTTGCCAAATTTTAAGTTTCTCAAAATTATGCATATTCCATCTTAATACTTAATACTAAAGTCTTGATACTTCTTTAATCAATATATAAATCCCCATTATCAAGATAAACCACCCAAATCCTGATTTGAGCTTTTGTCCGTCGATTTTTTTGGATAGTGCATTCCCGATGAACATCCCAAAAATGGAAAGTGATGTAATTAAAACCAAAAACTTCCAGTCAATGTCCAAATAGCCTGAAGTTACATCTCCCAAAGAACCAATCAGTGATTTTACGGCTACAATCAGGAGCGATGTCCCGATGGCTTTTTTGATTTCTACTTTTGCCAAAAGTGTCAGAATCGGAATGATGATAAAACCTCCTCCGGCTCCAACAAGCCCCGTTAGGCAGCCTTCCAAAAATCCGAGTAAAGATACGAAAATAGCAGGAATAGAATTGTTATCAATTTGTGAATCTGAGGTTATCGGTTTTTTCTTTAGCATTGATTTTGCTGCAAAAATCATCAGTACGGCAAACAATATCATCAAGAAAAGTGATTTCGAAACGGCAATTTCTCCGATGTGAAATACAGTTTGTGGAATTTCCGGCAAAATGAATTTTCGAGTCACGAAAACGGAAATCATCGATGGAACTCCGAAAATAACAGCCGTTTTAAAAGAAATGTTTTTGCTGAGGTATTTCGGGATAACCCCGACCAAACTGGTCGACCCTACCAAAAAGAGTGAATAGGCGGTTGCCAACACCGGATTTACGGCAAACAAATACACCAAAATAGGAACAGTCAAGATACCACCACCGGCACCAATCAGCCCGATGCTCACACCGGCTAAAATGATGGCTAAATATCCTACTATTTCCATAATGATGATGTTTTACAGTTTAAAAAATGGCAATCAGCATTTCTTTCAGAAGTTCGTTCGGAGGTAGTGCATTGGCACCGACTCCTTTACTTTTCAAATCAATTTCCCGAAGAGCCGCCACGATGGCACTTACCTTTTTCATCGGGTAGTTTCGTGCAGCTGTTTCGTAATCTTTCACAAAATAAGGATTTACCTTTAGCACTTTTGCCACATTAGCCGGACTCTTATCCGATAATCCGTGATATTGCAAAAGTTGAAGGTAAAAAGCAAAAACCTGACTTGTGATAAGCGTTATGGGGTTGTCTTTTGGGTTTTGAGCAAAATATTGAGCAATTCTATTGGCCTTCAAAATGTTCTTTTCACCTAAAGCGCTACGGAATTCAAACACGTTATAGTCTTTACTGATTCCGATGTTTTTCTCGATATGTTCAGCATTGATAAGCGTTCCTTGAGGCAGAATGATTTTGAGTTTGTCGAGTTCGTTGCTGATTTTGCTCAAATCTGTACCCAAAAATTCCACCAGCATAGCACTGGCTTTTGGTTCGATTTTGTAACCAGAACTGTTTAAAGTTTGGTTGATCCAAGTACCGACTTGATTTTCGTATAGTTTTTTGCTTTCGAAAACAACGCCGTTTTTCTCTAAAATTTTACTGACTTTTTTTCGCTTGTCGAGTGTTTTGTATTTGTAGCAGAAAACTAAAATAGTAGTCGGTTGTGGGTTTTCAGCATAGCTTTCGAGCTTGTCGATATTTCGGGAAAGTTCCTGAGCTTCTTTTACAATCACCACTTGATATTCTGCCATCATCGGGTAACGTTTGGCATTCCCCATAACATCTTCAACAGTAGTGTCTCGACCATATAAAACTACCTGATTGAAACCTTTTTCGTCTTCGGTCAATACGGTTTTGTCAATACAATCTGCAATTAAATCGATATAGTAAGGCTCATCTCCCATCAAAAAATAGATAGGTTTGAGTTTTCGGTTTTTGATGTCGGCGATGATTTTTTCTGCTTCGTTCATTCGAATTTTAAGCTATTTTTGCGCTATGCAAGAGTTGAATTTTCCGAAATATTCGTTTCGATTCAAAAGTAGTGAAAATAAGCTATCTGTTTTTGATGAAATCCGCAAAAAGTTTGTGTTGCTTACTCCTGAAGAGTGGGTGAGGCAGCACGTGGTTCAATTCATACTTCAACATAAAAATTATCCCAAATCACTTACCAATGTAGAGAAAGTGATAAAGGTCAATGATTTGGTCAAGCGTTATGATGTGGTTGTCTATAATCCGGCTGGAAGCATTTTTCTGCTTGTAGAATGTAAAGCGCCCGGAGTGGTAATTACGCAAGAAACTTTTAACCAAATTGCTCGTTATAATTTAGTTTTAAAAGCTACGTATTTGATGGTAACCAATGGACTTAATCATTATTTCTGTAAAATGGATTTTGAAAACGAACGATATGTCTTTCTGGAAGATTTGCCAATGATGAATAGAGATAAATCTTGAGAACAATTTTATTCTAAAATGTATTTTGCCTGAAATACTATCTATCTTTGCCACGTCAATTAAAACCTGAACTTTTGAATCCTAAAAAAATAGCGGTTGTAATCCTGAATTGGAACGGTAAAAAGCTTTTGGAGCAGTTTTTACCGTCGGTAATAGCGTATTCGGGTAGAGCAAAAGTGTATGTCGCCGATAATGCTTCGACCGACGATTCAATTGATTTTCTAAAACAGCAGTATCCGCAAGTCGGAATTATTCGCAATGCGGAAAATTTTGGTTTTGCTCAAGGGTATAACGAAGCTATAAAAAAAGTAGAAGAACCGTATTTGGTTTTGCTCAATTCGGATGTAGAAGTGACACCAAATTGGTTGGATGCTATTGAAGCTATTTTTGACAATGAACCGCAAACAGTAGCGCTTCAACCCAAAATTCTGGATTTTAAAGACAAAAAGAAATTCGAATATGCCGGAGCTGCCGGAGGTTTTATTGATAAATTCGCTTTTCCCTTCTGTAGAGGGAGAATTTTTTCCACTCTTGAGGAAGATTTAGGACAATACAACGAACCAACCGAAATCTTTTGGGCATCGGGTGCTTGTATGATTATCCGAAAAGAGATTTTCGAGCATTTGGGTGGTTTTGATGCGGATTTTTTTGCCCATCAAGAAGAAATAGATCTGTGTTGGCGAATTCACAACCAAGGGTATTCGATTAAATATATTCCACAATCGGTGGTCTATCATGTGGGTGGAGCTACACTTAATCAGCATTCGCCCCAAAAAACGTTTTTGAATTTCAGAAATTCACTATATGCCCTGCTTAAAAATCATCCCAAAAAAGGATTGTTCCAAACATTCTTTTTGCGCTTGTGCTTGGATGGTGTAGCCGGCGTGTTTTTTATGCTGCAAGGCAAACCTTTACACACTTGGGCTGTAGTGAAGTCACATTTTGCTGTTTATGCCAATCTGAAAAAGACTTTAAAAAAACGTACAAATTGCCAAAAATCAGATTATTCCTACACGCCTAGCATAGTTTTTGCGTACTATTTCAGCGGAAAAAAACGATTCCCACAAATTGACTCAAAATTACGTTAAAATAACATCATTTTAAGAAATTGCCGTGAGTCAATTATTTAATTTTGTACAAATCTAAACTCTATACATTCGTTATGAAAAGAATCATTTTATTGTGCTCGATTGCTGGAGCGTTAACGCTTAGCTCATGTGGTTCGAAAAAGAAAATTGCAGAACTCGAACAGAAAAACAAAGAAGTTCAGGATTTGCTGAATTCTACTACGCTTAAGCTAAACACTTGTTTGGCTGAAAAAGACGGATTGAACAATCAAATCCAATTGCTGAAAGAGTCGAATGCTAACTTGAAAGAAAGCATGACTAATATTACGCATCTTTCGGCTAAAGGAGCTGAAAACTTAGAGAAATCTCTTGAAAGTATTAAAGAAAAAGATATTAAAATCACTCGTTTGCAAGACGCATTGACTAAAAAAGATTCAGTGACGCTAGCACTTGTTACTTCGCTTAAAAAAGAAGTAGGAATCAACGATCCGGATATCGAAGTAAATGTAGAGAAAGGGGTGGTATTTATCTCGATTGCAGACAAAATGCTATTCAAATCAGGAAGTTATGAAGTAACGGACAAAGCTAAAAGCGTACTTACTAAAGTAGCTAAAGTAGTGAACTCAAAACCTGATTTTGAGTGTATGGTTGAAGGACATACCGATAATGTTCCGTACCGTTCAGGAGTATTACTTGACAACTGGGATTTGAGTGTGAAACGTTCGACTTCGATTGTGAGAGTTTTACAAGATTTGGGTGTTAAGCCATCTCAATTAATTGCTGCGGGTAGATCAGAGTATGTTCCGCTAGTGAGCAATACTACTTCTGAGAACCGTTCGGTAAACAGAAGAACAAGAGTGGTTATCTTGCCTAAAATCGATCAGTTTTATGATATGATTGAAAAAGAAATGAAAGCGTTAAGCAAGTAATTTCTGACATTTATAAGTTAGCTTATTAGTTAAAAAATATTTAAAAAAACACCCTCCGAAGAGGGTGTTTTTGTTTTTAGACTACCTTGCGGGTGCTAATAAGCAGAAAAGTGTATATTTGTTGTAACATATTACTAAAATTAGATACCAATAGAAAAACTTAATCAATTATTCATTATGAAAAAAACAATAATGGCTTTAAGTGCATTTGCATTTATCTCAAGTGTGTCTGCTCAGAACGTCAAGTTTGAAGAGTACACTTTGGATAACGGTCTTCACGTTATCCTACATCAGGATAAATCAGCTCCTGTGGTGATTACATCTGTGATGTATCATGTTGGGGCTAAAGATGAGCACCCTGAAAGAACTGGTTTTGCACACTTTTTTGAGCACCTATTGTTCGAAGGAACAAAAAACATTCAAAGAGGAGAGTGGTTTAAAATTGTAACCGGAAACGGAGGTACAAATAACGCAAACACTACAGACGACAGAACGTATTATTATGAAATTTTCCCTTCAAACAACCTACAATTAGGTTTGTGGATGGAGTCTGAGCGTTTGATTCACCCAATCATTAACCAAATCGGGGTGGATACGCAAAACGAGGTAGTTAAAGAAGAAAAACGTTTACGTATCGACAACCAGCCTTATGGAAACATTTTCAAAGCGGTAAAAGAAAATTTATACAAAAAACATCCTTATCGTTGGACGACTATCGGAGAAATGGAGCATTTAGATGCTGCCACTTTGGATGAATTCTTAGAATTTAACCATAAATTCTATTCTCCGAACAACGCTGTATTAGTAGTTGCCGGAGATTTCGAAATGGAGCAAGCTAACAAATGGATTAGAGATTACTTCGGAACTATTCCAAGAGGACCGGAAGTGAAACGTCAAACGTTTGTAGAAGAGCCAATAACTCAGCAAATCAATGCTAGATGGGAAGACCCGAACGTTACCCTTCCGATGATGGTTGCGGCATATAGAACTCCATCAATGAAAACTCGTGATGCGAGAGTTCTAGATATGATTGGAACGTATTTATCAGGAGGTAAATCATCGGTATTGTACAAAAAATTAGTTGACCAACAGAAAAAAGCAATGGAAATTGGTTCATTTGCTTATAGTCAAGAAGATTACGGACAATATTTGATTTACGGAATCCCGATGGGCGACAATTCTCTAAAATCAATCTTAGACGAAATCGATGTAGAGATTGCTAAACTTCAAAAAGATTTAATTTCTGAAAGAGATTATCAAAAACTTCAAAACATTTACGAAAATCAATACGTAAGTGCTAACTCAAATATCGAAGGTATTGCACACAGTTTGGCTGAGTACTATTTGTTATACGGAGATGTAAATCTTATCAATACAGAAATAGATATTTATCGTTCTATCACTCGTGAAGAAATCAGAGAAGCTGCTAAAAAATATCTAAACCCGAACCAAAGAGCGGTGATTGATTATGTTGGAGCAAAAGACGATAATAAATAATATTAAAAGACAATAAGAAGATGAAAAAAATATTATTAGCCTTAAGTATATTTTTAACGATTAGTATGCAGGCTCAAGTGGATAGAAGTCAGCCAAAACCTGGACCGGCTCCAAAAATTAACATCGGAAAACCCCAATCATTCAAACTTTCGAATGGTTTAACTGTATTAGTGGTTGAAAATCACAAATTACCACGTGTTTCAGCTACTTTAACCATTGATAACGCACCGTTTGCAGAAGGAAGTAAAGCAGGACTTTCAATGCTTACCGGAAGCGTAATGGGTAACGGAACTAGCAAAATCTCAAAAGACGCTTATAACGAAGAAGTTGAATTCTACGGAGCAAACGTAAATTTACACGTAGGCGGAGGTTATGCTAGCTCGCTTACTAAATACTTCCCAAGAGTATTAGAGCTTATGGCTCAAGGAGCAATCGATCCATTATTCTCTCAAGTAGAGTTTGATAAAGAAAAAGAAAAACAAATCGAAGCTTTAAAAGCCGACGAGAAAAACGTTACTTCAACGTCAAATCGTGTTAGAAACGTATTGGCATACGGTAAAAATCACCCAAGTGGAGAATATGTAACTGAGGAAACTTTAAAAAATATTTCTCTTGCAGATGTAAAACAACACTATGCTAACTTCTTCTCTCCGAACAATGCTTATTTAATCATTACCGGAGATATCAAATTCGCTGATGCTAAAAAATTAGTTGAGAAAAACTTCGGAAAATGGAAAAAAGGAAACTCTCCTAAAATTGAATATCCAGACCCGAAAGATGTTCAGTACACTCAAATCAACTTTGTTGATATGCCAAATGCGGTTCAGTCGGAGATTGCGCTTATAAACATGAACAAACTTAGAATGACTGACAAAGATTATTTTGCTGTATTATTGGCAAACCAAATCTTAGGAGGTGATTTCAATTCGTACTTAAACATGAACCTACGTGAGGCTCATGGATGGACTTACGGAGCGCGTTCTTCAATCGGAGCTACTCGTTATGTTTCTACATTTAGAGCAGCATCTTCAGTAAGAAATGCTGTAACTGATAGTGCTGTGGTTGAGTTCTTGAAAGAGGTTAAAAGAATCCGTACAGAAAAAGTAGACCCTCAAATGTTAGCGGATACTAAAGCAGGTTATATCGGACAATTCGTAATGGATATCGAAGAGCCTCAAACTGTAGCTAGATTGGCATTAAATACATTATTACACAAATTACCAGATAACTTCTACGAAAACTACATTGCTAGTATCAATGCAGTAACTGTTGAGGATATCCAAAGAGTAGCTAACAAATACTTCTCGTATGACAACTCAAGAATTGTAGTGGTAGGTAAAGGAAGTGATGTTATCGGTCCGCTTGAGAAATTGAATATTCCTATTTTCTATTTCGACAAATACGGAAACCCAACTGAAAAACCACAAGCTAAAAAAGTAGACGCGTCTGTTACTCCTAAAGTAGTTTTAGACAACTTTATGAAAGCTATAGGTGGTGCTGATGCTGTAAAACAAGTAAAAACAATTTCGTTTATTGGTAAAACATCAATTCCTGGAGCTCCTGCACCAATCATTATTACCATGAAAAAAGCAGAAGGCAAATTCTTACAAGATATTGCTATGGAAGGAATGGGATCTGTTCAAAAACAAGTTATCAATGGTGACAAAGGTTATATGACTGCTCAAGGTGCTAAACAAAACCTTACTGCAGATGATGTAAAAGATGCTAAATATGATCTTGCTCCGTTTGCTGAAACCCTTTTAATGAACGCTTCTGATGCAACTGTTACAGGAATTGAGGCAGTTGACGGTAAAGATTGTTATGTATTGAAAGCTGGTGATTCATCATTCTTTTATGAAGTAGCAACCGGATTAAAACTAGCTGAAGGAAAAGAAGTTGAAATGATGGGACAAAAAGCAACTCAAATGACTTATTATAGCGATTATAAAACTGTAAAAGGAGTTAAAGTTCCGCACAGAATTTCTCAAAATGTTGGTTTTGATTTGAACATCACTGTTACAGAAGTTAAAATCAATGAAGGAGTAGCTGATTCAGATTTCAAATAAGATAATCTAGCAGTAGAATTCATCACTATAAAAGCAGCGTAGATTCAGTTCTACGCTGCTTTTTTGTTTGTATCTATTTACGAATAAACAGATTGGTTCAATTTTATTTAAAAGAATATATTGAATGAATATTATCCTCAACCAATTGATTTGTAGTTTTTCTACGAATGGACTTTGTGTATCCAATCTTTTATATAAGAACCATCGAAAATAAACTTAGTTACGAATAGAGTAAAGAATTCAAATACATCTGAGTAGAATCTATTTATAAATATATAGCTTCTATAATTTAAAGAGTTTGCTATTGGGCATAAAAAAATCCACCTGTGAGGGTGGATTTTCAATTTTGATGTATTTATTTATAAATTTTTAAAAAGTAATTAAATCAATTTTAAAACCAAATCAGGGAATAATCCGATAGCAAGATTAATAATCGTTGCGATAATGGCTACAATCGAATAAATTGACGAAAACTGAGTAGGCTCGTCAGTTGCTTGTTTGGTGAACATAGCCAAAATCAATTTAAAATAATATCCTACTGAAATGATTGAATTAATTACAGCGACGATTACTAGTGTCGTGTAACCCATTTCTAACATTTGTCCGAATAAGAATACTTTACCAAAGAATCCTGCCAAAATCGGAATTCCGGCCATAGAAAGTAGTGATAAGGTAAGCGCTATAGCCATCATCGGATTGGATTTACCTAATCCGTTGAAGTTTTCGATATTTTCGTTGTCTTTGTCTTTGGTGATGGCAATAATTACAGCAAAAGCAGCAATTCCGGCAACAGAATAAGCCGTAGCATAATAAAGCAAGTTGCTAGCGCCATTGGGTACGGCAAGTAGCGACATTAGCATAAATCCGGCGTGAGAAATACCCGAATAAGCCAGCATCCTTTTTACGTTTACTTGACGTAAAGCCATCACGTTACCCACAATCATGGATAAGATCGAAACGATAATAAGTGTTGAGATAAAATTGTCCGAGAAGTTTCCGTAAGTTCCTTCAATAAGTCTATAGAATCCTCCGATAGCAATTACTTTAGCCAAAGTGCTCATCAGTGCTGTCGATAGGGCAGGAGCACCTTCATACACATCCGGAGCCCACATATGGAATGGCGCTGCTGCAATTTTGAAGAACATTGCTACAGAAACCATGGCAAGACCAATGTAGAACCAATCTTCTACATTTGCGCTCATTCCGGCTTCATGAATAGTTGACATATCAAATGATCCGGTTGCGCCATAAATTAGAGCAATACCGAAAAGCAAAAATCCGGAAGCGAAAGCACCCATCAAGAAGTATTTCATTCCAGCTTCGTTACTTTTAACGTTTGTCGGTTTGCTTGCTGCCAGAATGTATAATGCGATAGATAAAATTTCAATTCCTACAAAGTAAGTAGCAAGATTTCCGAAGGAAACCATCGCCACCCCACCAAACAGTAAAAGCACTTTTACGGTGATATAATCGGATAATTTCTTTTGTTCTTGGTGGTAAAAATCACTACTCATCAATACGATAAAAATCGTAAGCAAAATGAATAACGAAGAGAATCCCATCGAGAATTTATCTTCGATAATTGTATTGTTGAAAAACGAAGCCGGACCAGATTCCGTACAAAATCCGCCAAGCGAAATCCCTAGAGTGGCTAACAATCCGATAATTGTTACAGGTATAATGGTTTTTCTTGCTCCGAAAACTTCGAGCAATAACACTAAAATCCCCAGTGAACCAATAGCTATAAGTGTATTCATATTTTTTCAATTTAGGATTTGAAATTTAGGATTTAGGAATTACCTTAAATTGACCTTTTTTCTAGATTTAAACCCTTTTTTTAATTTTATGTTTTTCGTTTTTAGAAATTCTAAATTTTCCTGTTTTTGATTGTTTTTATGGCTGATGAAAAAATAGCAACCAATTCATTTGCTTCTGATATTAGTGAATCTAGTTCTTCATTATTGCATTTTATTTTTAACTCTTTAATAAACTCTAACCAAAATAAACTTTCGTCAGTTTCTTCATCAACTATTTTTAATTTGTTCAGAAAATCAGATTCGGATTTTCCTCTGCATACAGCCCTATAATTAGCTGCCACAGACGAAGAAGACTTAAAAAGTTGGAAAGAAACCACATCTACAGCTTTTTCTTTTTCCAGACTTCTCAAAAAATTAAAAACCTTTACAGCAAATGCTTTTGTTCTGTTTTTTAATTCTTCTTTAGTCATAACTCAAATCCTAATTCCCAAATCCTAATTCCTAAATCCTAATTCCTAAATCCTTATTTTATATGTTTAAGAGTTTCTTCTAAAGCAGGTACAATGAGGTCGCTTAAACATTTCGGATATAGACCGAAAAGAATCAAAACAGCCACTATGATTACAAATACTACTTTTTCTTGAATTTTGATGTCTGCAAACAGTTTGGTGTTTGTCTCTCCCAACATAGTTTGTTGGAACATTCTCAACATATAGAAAGCCCCTAAAATAATGGTTGTTCCTCCTACAATTGCAAACCAGATATTTACTTGAGATAAGCTGTAAAGCAAAGTGAACTCACCTACGAAGTTGAATGTTCCCGGAAGCCCTACAGAAGCAACAGTTAGAATCATAAATACGGATGCAAACCAAACTGCTTGTGAGCGGATACCTCCCATTTCAGAGATTTTCTGTGTTCCGAAACGTCTTTCGATGATTTCGGCAGCGAAGAACAATCCTACGATAACAAATCCGTGAGCTAACATTTGAAGTACAGCTCCTCTGAATCCGTCAAGAGTTAGGGTGTAAGTTCCTGCAGCAATCAATCCAACGTGAGCTAGTGACGAATATGCCAAAAGCTTTTTCAGGTTGTCTTGTCTTAGCGCTAAGATAGAGCCGTAAATTACTCCGATGATGCTCAATACGATAAAGAAGTTTTTGTATTCAGCAGCGGCATCCGGGGCAATCGGGATTTGCCATCTGATAAGGCTGAAAAGAGCCATTTTTAGCATTACTCCGGATAGTAACATCGTTCCCAATGCCGGATTTGCCTGATAGGTGTCTGCCTGCCAAGAATGGAAAGGCACAATCGGAATCTTTATAGCGTAAGCCAAGAAGAAAGCCAAGAATACCCAGAATTGTTCTGACGAAGTAAGATTTAATGCATACAAATCTTCCAATAAGAAACTTCCTGCTTTTTGGTATAAGAAGATGAAACCCACTAACATAAACAACGAACCTGCAAAGGTGTAGATAAAGAATCTAACCATGGTTTGTTTACGAAGTTCTGCATCTCCGTTACCCCACAACAATCCGATGAAATAGATTGGAATAAGAGCCAATTCCCAGAAAATATAGTATAAGAATCCGTCTGCAGCTAAGAATGTTCCGGTCATAGCGAAAGCCATAAACAGAATCAAAGCATACAGCGCTCTTTTGTTTTCGAATGAATTTCCGAAAGAAGAGAAAATCACAAGCGGAGTCACTGCTGAAGTAAGTAGTGCAAGTGCTAATGAAAGTCCGTCTGCTTTTAGGTAAAAAGAAATGTTAGGTTTGCTAATCCATTGCGCCATTACGTCAACCGATGCTCCTGATTGGAATTGTGATAACAAAACTCCCGTTGCTACAAAAGCAACAAGACTCACAAATAATGCAACCTGACGAGCTACTTTTTCAGATGAAAAATAGGTGATTAAAGCTCCAGCCAATAATATTACGAGTAGTAGTGATACGTTCATTTTGTTATGCTAAAAATAAATAATAAACAATAGTACTAAATCCTAAAACAAATACGAACAAGTATAAACCAACGCTTCCGTTTTGTAGTGTTCTTCCTTGCTCAGATAAGAGATTTGCTACTTTTCCGGTTCCGAAAACAATAGCAGCAATCGCAACTTCAACCACCGCTTTGAAGAAGTCCCCAAGAGCATAAATCGGCTTTACGATAATGGCTGTATAGATTTCGTCAACATAGAATTTGTTGTGAAGTACTTTAGCAAATCCGGTAACTTCTTCGTCTTTTGCAGGAAGTTCTCCTTTTTTGATGTATTTCGAATAAGCCAACAATATTCCAATAGCAGCTCCTACTACAGCAACAGCCATTAAAATATAAGCCGTTGAATCAACAGTGTGGTGAGGTCTTGAACCGATGAAGATAGGCTCTAAATAATGATTTAACCAACTATTGCCCGGTAAACTGATAAGTCCTCCGATAGCCGCTAAAATTGCTAAAACAATAAGAGGGAAAGTCATCAAGCTTGGACTTTCGTGTAAGTGATTCTTTTGTTCTTCTGTCCCTCTGAATTTTCCGAAGAAAGTCAAATACAACAAACGGAACATATAGAAAGCAGTCATTATCGAAGCCAGTGAAGCAATTACCCAAAGTGCTTTATTTTCATGAAAAGCTACTAACAAGATTTCGTCTTTTGAGAAGAACCCTGATAGCGGGAAGATTCCCGAAATAGCCAAGGTTGAAACTAAAAACGTAAGGAAAGTAATTTTCATATGACCTTTCAGTCCGCCCATATAACGCATATCTTGTTCGCCACCCATAGCGTGAATTACAGATCCTGAACCTAAGAACAAACAAGCTTTAAAGAAAGCGTGAGTCACCACGTGGAATACCGCTACTTCATAAGCGCCTAGTCCTAGAGCTAAGAACATTAATCCTAATTGAGAAACGGTTGAGTAAGCCAAAACTTTTTTGATGTCGTTTTGAACGAGTGCAATAAATGCTGCAATTAGAGCGGTTAAGGCTCCGATGATTGCAATTACGTTCAATACAGCCGGAGTAAGTTCAAACAAGAAGTTCAAACGAGTTACCATAAAGATTCCGGCTGTTACCATCGTAGCAGCGTGAATGAGTGCAGAAACCGGTGTTGGTCCTGCCATCGCATCCGGAAGCCAAGTGTAAAGCGGAAGCTGGGCTGATTTTCCGGTTGCTCCGATAAACAAACACAATGTAGCGAATGCTAACCATCCTAAATCAACGTAATTTCCTGCTGCAATCGCTTGTTTTATGGTTAAATAATCCAAAGAATTGAATAAATATCCGATGATGAAGATACCTGCTAAAAACCCTAAATCCCCAATACGGTTCATAATGAAGGCTTTTTTGGCAGCATCATTATAATCTTGATTTTTGTACCAGAATCCGATAAGTAGATATGAACAAAGTCCTACACCTTCCCATCCGATGAACATTATTAGTAAGTTGCTTCCAGCCACAAGTGTAATCATAAAGAATACGAACAAATTCAAGTACGAAAAGAATTTGTGCAGATTCTCATCATCGTGCATATAGCTGATAGAATACAAATGAATAAGCGTTCCAATTCCCGTTACGAATAATAACCAAAGCAATGAAAGTTGGTCAAGTAAAAAGCTAAAACCGATATTAAAATTATTTACTTGAATCCAATCAAAAAAGTGAACCGTAATTCCTTGTCCTGATTGCGATACTTTATTAAAAAGAATAACCGAAACAACAAACGAGATTCCGACTGCGATAGTTCCGATAGTTCCTGATAAGTTTTTGCTTAAACTTTTCCCGAAGAAGGTGTTAAACAAAAATCCGATAAAAGGTGAAAGTAATAGTATGAGTACTAGAGTTGAATCCATTTTGTTCTTATCCTTTTAAATTTCTTAATTGGTCAATGTCGATAGATTTTATGTTTCGGTAAATTGCTACCAAAATTGCTAATCCAATTGCTACTTCTGCTGCGGCAACAGTCATGGTAAAGAATACGAATACTTGTCCTGCTGCATCTTGGTGATACGTAGAAAAAGCTACTAAAAGTAAATTCACCGCATTAAGCATTATTTCAATAGACATAAACACTATAATAGCATTTCGTCTGTACAAAACTCCGAATACACCTATACAAAACAACAGGGCTGATAAGATGATGTAGTTTTGAATTCCGATTTCCTGTAAAATATTCTGTAACATTAGGATGTAATTTTGTTTTGTTTATCTTTTTTAGACAATAATACCGCTCCAATCATCGAAACAAGTAATAATACTGCTGCCATCTGGAACGGAACCACATAATCTTCTAATAATACTTTTCCGAGAACTTTGATGGATTGGTAATCTTCGCCTGAGACAAAATAATCACCACTTTCTAACATCGGTTGCGCTTTTAATAAAGCAACTACCAAAACATATCCGATAAGGCAAAGTGAGATTACGGCTGCAAATACAATATAATTTTTCTTCTTGATTTTGTGTTCTTCGTTGAAGTTCATCATCATCACTGTAAACAACATCAGAATCATAATGGCTCCTGAATAGACCACTAGGTGAACCATTGCCAAAAATTGTGCATTAAACATAGCATAATGCCCCGCAATCGAAAAGAAACAAACAACAAGGTATATTGCACTATGAATAGGATTTCGGCTCAAAATTGTCATGAGTGCACTTCCAAGCGTGATAGCCGATAAAATGTAAAATAGAGTTGTCAGCATAATTAGTTAAGAGCTTGAGTATTGTTAATCGCTTGCTGTAAAGGCATCACTAATTTATCTTTTCCGTAGATAAAATCAGGTCTGTCATAATCCGAGAAAACAAGAGCTTTTGATTTAGTAAGATAGATTGCCTCTTTCGGACAAGCCTCTTCACACAATCCACAGAAGATACAACGAAGCATATTGATTTCGTAAATCTCAGCATATTTCTCTTCTCTGTACAAGTGTTTTTCTTCCGGTTTTCTTTCAGCCGCTTTCATCGTGATGGCTTCTGCCGGGCATGATAAAGCACAAAGTCCGCAAGCCGTACAACGCTCACGACCTTCCTCGTCACGCATTAGCATATGGCGACCTCTATAAACAGGGCTGAATGTTCTTTTTTGCTCAGGATATTTAATGGTAGCCGGACGCATAAACATGTGTTTGATAGTAACCATCATACCTTTGATGATGTTTACCAAATACAGTTTTTCAACAAAAGTCATTTTGTTGTTCGATACCTGTACTTTTTTACCCGATAACGAAATATTTTCTATTGACATAATTTTTTAGTTTAAAGTTTAAGGTTCAGATGTTTACATCTCCTAAACTATCTATTTTCTATGTTCTATTCTCTTTTTTATCCAAAAATCAACATTCCAATGGCTGTAAGCACAATGTTTAAAAGGGATAGCGGAATGAGCGCTTTCCAACCCAAATCCATGATTTGGTCATAACGGAATCTCGGAATTGTCCAACGAACCCACATAAACAGGAAGATGAAGAAGAATATTTTAATAAACATGGCTCCAACTCCGATTAGATTAGCTGTATTTACGCCCCAATTTTCGATTGCCCATGTCATTCCCGGATAGTTGTATGCTCCTAAGAACAATACTGCCAAAATCGCTGAAGACACAAACATGGCTGCATATTCCGCAAATAAATAGAATCCCATCTTCATGGATGAGTATTCCAAGTTATAACCTCCTACCAACTCGTGTTCTCCTTCAGACATGTCAAACGGAGCACGGTTGGTCTCAGCAAATGAACAAATCAAGAAAATGATAAAGGCAAGCGGTTGGTATAAGATATTCCAGTGCCATTCGCTTTGTTGCGCTGCAATTTCTCTAAGACTAAGACTTCCACTCATCATAATAATCGAAATGATAGAAAGACCCATTGCTAGCTCATACGAAATCATTTGTGATCCGGCACGCATAGCTCCCATAAGCGAATATTTGTTGTTGGATGCCCATCCTCCGATGATGATTCCGTAAACAGAAATCGAAAGGATAGCAAATACAAACAATAGCGCTACATCGATTTCGGATGCTTGAAGCAATACTTCTCTTCCTCCGATAATCAGTTTATCTCCCCACGGAATTACGGCACTTGTTGTAAGGGCAATAGTCATGGAAATACCCGGTCCTAAAATGAACAAGAATTTATTAGGCGTATTTGGGATGAATTCTTCTTTAGAGAACAATTTCAATCCGTCCGCCAATGGTTGTAAGATTCCACCTTTTCCGGCACGGTTAGGCCCAACACGGTCTTGAATCCACGCGGCAATTTTACGTTCAGCAAGAGTAGCATACATTGCCATAAGCATGGTAATGGCAAAAACAACCAGAATAACTATTGTTTTATCTAAAATAAATGTTTCGCTCATTGTCTCTTACTATTTTTTGATTTCTCCTTCTTTATACGGAACTTCAACCATACTGATTTTTTTGCGGTCTTCTTCACGACCTTGTAAAATGTGTTTCTCAGTATTGATAGCTACCGCTTTCATATTGCTGCGAGTGTAATTGTTTTGGTTGATTACACTCCATTTTTCGAATTTACGAGGCCCTTCGATTACCCAGTCGTTTACATCTTTGTGGTCAAAACGGCATTCGTTACAGATGAATTCTTCTACTTCGTGGTATTCGTCTTTTCGAGCGGTAACTCTTTGAATTTCGTTTCCGAACATCCAAAGGGTTGTTTTTCCACAACATTTATCGCAATTTCTGTGAGCATTGAAAGGTTTGTTAAACCACACTCTCGATTTGAAACGGAAAGTCTTGTCTGTCAAAGCTCCCACCGGACAAACATCAATTACGTTTCCAGAGAATTCGTTGTCGATAGCTTGAGAAATATACGTTGAGATTTGAGCGTGATCACCACGATTCAAAACTCCGTGTACACGTCCGTCAGTGATTTGGTCTGCTGTTTTTACACAACGGTAACACAAAATACAACGGTTCATGTGAAGTTGAATTTTATCACCGATATTTTCAGGCTCAAATGTTCTTTTTTCTTCTTTAAAACGGGTAACTTCTTTACCGTGCTGATAGGCAAGATTTTGCAAATCACATTCTCCTGCTTGGTCACAAACCGGACAGTCAAGCGGGTGGTTGATAAGCAAAAATTCGGTAACGGCTTTACGAGCATCTTGTGCTTTTTCAGAAGTCAATACCTTTACTTCCATTCCGTCCATTACATTTGTTTTGCACGAAGGCATCACTTTTGGCATCGGACGTGGGTCTGCATCACTACCTTTTGATACTTCTACCAAACAAGCACGACAATTACCTCCCGTATTTTGGAGTTTAGAATAGTAGCACATTGCAGGAGGAACCGATTCTCCTCCCATCATACGAGCAGCTTGCAGGATGGTTGTTCCTGGTTCTACTTCTATTGTTTGTCCGTCTATTGTTACTTTCATTTTTTATGTTGTTGGAAGTTTAAGGTTTCAAGTTTCAGGACTTTAAACATTAAACTTTGAACTTTAAACTATTCTTATACCATTTGATTTTGAAGTAAATGTCTCACTCTAGACATTGGCTCATTTACAAAATGGTCTCTGTTTTTAATTTTTTCTGGGAAACGAATATGGTATTCAAATTCTTCTCTAAAGTGTCTGATAGCAGCAGCAACTGGCCAAGCAGCAGCATCTCCTAACGGACAAATTGTGTTTCCTTCTATTTTTGATTGAATGCTCCAAAGTAGTTCGATATCCGCTTCGGTTCCGTGTCCGGTTTCGATACGGTGCAATACTTTTTCCATCCAACCTGTTCCTTCACGACAAGGTGAACATTGTCCGCAGCTTTCGTGGTGATAGAAACGAGAGAAATTCCACGTATTTCTTACGATACAAGCTGTGTCGTTATATACGATAAATCCTCCTGAACCTAGCATCGAACCTGTTGCGAATCCTCCGTCAGAAAGTGATTCATAAGTCATCAAACGATCTTCACCGTTGGCTGTCTTGAAAATCAAATGTTCCGGTAAAATGGGCACCGATGAACCTCCTGGGATTAAAGCTTTAAGCGGACGACTATCCATCATACCACCTAAATATTCGTCAGAATTCATAAACTCATCTACTGATAAACCTAGTTCGATTTCGTAAACACCAGGGTTTTTACAATGCCCTGAAGCAGAAATCAATTTAGTTCCGGTCGAACGTCCGATTCCGATTTTAGCATATTCATCGCCTGAATTTAAGATAATCCAAGGCACGTTTGAGATAGACTCTACGTTGTTTACTACCGTAGGTTCAGCCCAAAGTCCGCTAACAGCAGGGAAAGGTGGTTTCATTCTCGGATTTCCACGTTTTCCTTCGAGTGATTCGATAAGAGCGGTTTCTTCTCCACAAATGTAAGCTCCTGCTCCGCAGTGAACATACAAATCCAAGTTGTAACCTGAACCTTGAATATTTTTCCCTAACCATCCAGCAGCATAGGCTTCTTTGATGGCTTTTTCTAATATTTTGAAAATCCACATATATTCTCCACGAATATAGATGTAGGATAAATTAGCTTCTAGTGCATAACTTGAAGCAATCATTCCCTCGATAAGTAAGTGAGGAATGTGCTCCATTAAATAACGGTCTTTGAAGGTTCCCGGCTCAGATTCATCGGCATTACACACCAAGTGACGTGGTTTTCCTGATTTTTTGTCGATGAAGCTCCATTTCATTCCCATTGGGAAACCAGCTCCACCACGTCCTCTCATTCCGGATTTTTTAACCTCTTCAACGATTTCGTCAGGAGTCATTTTCAGAGCTTTTTCTACAGAAGCATAACCTCCGTTTTTACGATAAACCTCGTACGAACGAATTCCTTCAATTCCTGTTTTTTCAAGTAATATCTTTCTTGCCATAACTCCGAAATTATACTAAATTGATTTTTCCTGCTCTGCAGTCTTCAATCAGCTGATCAATTTTCTCTTTTGTCAAATGTTCGTGATTGAAGTCTCCTAATTGTAACATCGGAGCATATCCACAAGCACCTAAACACTCTACTCCGTGAACGGAGAACATTCCGTCTGTAGTTACTTGGTTTTCTTTTACACCTAATTTTTGACACGTGTAATCCATCATATCTTCTGCTCCACGAAGCATACAACACGACGTTCTACAGAATTCCAAAGGATATTTTCCTCTTGGCTTTAAAGCGTACATCGTATAAAACGTAGCAACTTCGTAAACTTCGATAGGTTGTATTTCTAAAATTTCAGCTACTTTATCCATAAGCTCCACACTCAACCAATGGTCGTGTGTGTCCTGAACTGCGTGAAGAACAGGCAGTAAAGCCGATTTCTTTTTATCAGACGGATAATGTGAAAGCAATTCGTTAATGCGTTCCATTAACGATTCACTTATGTTTATTTCTTGTTTTATTGTTGATCTTTCCATAGGATTAAGCGTCTAATTCTCCTGCAATAATATTCATACTTGCCATTGTAATAAGTGCATCAGAAAACAACGAACCTTTGATAATTTCGGCATAAGCCTGATAATAAATAAAACAAGGTCTTCTGAAATGTAATCTGTATGGCGTACGGCTTCCGTCTGTGATTAAATAGAAACCAAGTTCTCCGTTTCCTCCTTCTACAGCGTGATACACTTCACCAACTCTTACCGGAACTTCTCCCATTACGATTTTGAAGTGATAAATCAACGCTTCCATATTGTTATATACGTCTTCTTTCGGAGGCAAATAATATTCAGGAACATCTGCGTGGAAACCGCCTTCTTTTGGCATTTTAGCCAAAGCCTGACGAATGATGCTCAAACTTTCCCAAACCTCTTTGTTTCTCACACAAAATCTATCGTAACAATCTCCTGTTTGTCCGACAGGAATTTCAAAATCAAAATCTTCGTAAGACGAATAGGGAGTTGCTTTTCTGACGTCATAATCAATTCCGGCAGCTCTTAAATTCGGCCCTGTAAATCCGTATTCCATAGCTCGAACAGCTCCAATTGGTCCTGCGCCCACCGTTCTATCCATAAAGATTCGGTTACGGGAAAGCATTCCCTCAAATTCAGCCCAAGCTTTAGGAAATTCTTGCAAGAATTCATCTAACTTTTTCCAAGCTGTATCGCTCCAATCTCTTTCAAAACCTCCGATACGACCCATATTGGTTGTAAGACGTGCTCCACAGATTTCTTCGTATATTTCGTAGATTTTTTCTCTGTATTGGAATACATATAAAAATCCGGTAAGCGCCCCAGTATCTACCCCTAAAACGGAGTTACAAATGATGTGATCGGCAATACGAGCAAGTTCCATCACAATTACACGCATATACTGTACGCGTTTTGGGATTTCTATTCCGAGTGTTTTTTCTACTGTCATCCACCAACCCATATTGTTGATAGGTGAAGAACAATAGTTCAAACGGTCTGTAAGGGTGTTAATTTGATAGAAAGGTCTATTTTCTGCAATTTTTTCAAAGGCGCGGTGAATGTAACCTACGGTTGATTCGCCTTCGATTACCCGCTCTCCATCCATCAAAAGTACATTTTGAAAAATTCCGTGCGTAGCCGGGTGTGATGGACCTAGGTTCAACACAGAATACTCTCTGTCATCTCCTTCTTCGCGGTGGAATTTTTTAATTTTTTCGCTATAGCGAAGTTCCGGATGTACCAGTAAATCTTCAGATGTTTCTACTTTATTGCTCATTGAAAACAGTCTTGATTTATTTATTAAATTGAGTTCTTCCGAAGAAGCGATCATCTTTGTCTGTGCGGTTCATGTCTTCCATTGGGTATTCTTTTCTCAGAGGGAAGACTTCCATTTCATCCATATTCAGGATTCTTTTGAGTTGAGGGTGACCGATGAATTTGATACCGTAGAAATCATAGGTTTCTCTTTCTTGCCAATTCGCCCCAACAAACAAATCTACAACAGATTGAATTTCAGGATTTGTTCCGTTTAAGAAACATTTGAAACGAATTCTCACGTTATCAATCCAATTGTGCATGTGATATACGACAGCGAATTTCTCTCCTTCCGGAAAGTCAGGATAATGAATTCCACATACATCGGTCAAGAAATTAAAACGTAGTTCAGGATCTTCTTTTAAGAATTTCATTACTTCAAAGTTTTTTGAAGCCGCTACGTCAAATGAAAGGATGTTGTCAATTTCGAATCTGAAATTCACCACGCTTCCTTCAAATTTATCTTGTAATCTTTCTACTATTCTTTCTGTTGTTAATGCCATCACACTATTCAATCTTATAAGATTCCAATAATTTTTGATATTCTTCAGAGCTACGTCTTCTCACGTCTTCGTTCTTCACAATCTCTTGTAGCTTTAAGATTCCGTCAAGGATTTGTTCCGGTCTCGGAGGGCATCCCGGCACGTATACGTCAACCGGAATAACTTTGTCAATCCCTTGAAGTACCGAATACGTATCGAATATACCTCCGGATGAGGCACAAGCTCCAACAGCAATAACCCATTTCGGTTCTGCCATTTGCTCATAAACTTGGCGAAGTACAGGAGCGATTTTCTTAGAAATTGTTCCCATCACCATTAGCATATCGGCTTGACGCGGAGAGAAACTCATACGTTCTGCTCCGAAACGCCCTAAATCATAGGTTGCACCCATGGTTGCCATATATTCAATCCCACAACACGAAGTAGCAAAAGGCAAAGGCCATAGTGAGTTGGCACGAGCAAGCCCTACTACATCGCTCAATTTCGCTGCAAAAAACCCAGGACCTTCAACTCCCTGAGGTGCATCTACTTTTTTTATTTCAGTTGATTTACTCACGTTCTTTCTGTTTAAAAATTAAACTAATCTTCCCAATCCAGTGCTCTTCTCTTCATTTCATACAGAAGACCAACCACTACTATAAACAAGAAAATCCCCATTTTCCATAATCCGTCTGCGCCCATTTCTTTGAAGTTCACAGCCCAAGGATACATGAAAATCACCTCAATATCGAATAAAACGAAAAGAATCGCAATCAAGAAATACTTCACACTGAAAGGCGTTCTTGCATTTCCGATGGATTCAATTCCACTTTCGAAGTTTTTATCTTTATTTTTAGAAGATCTTTTAGGTCCTAATAAACTAGAAATAAATATCGTAGCCCCCACAAATCCTGCGGCAAGTCCGAGTTGCATCAGAATTGGGATAAAGTCGATTTGAGTAGATTCCATAAATCTTAATTTCTTTAACGTACAAATATACGACGGCTAGACAATTTGGCAAAAAAACACTTCTAATTAGAAATGCTAAACCTTAATTTGTACTGATTCTAAATAGCCTAGCGCCGCAGAAAAAGAGTTACGAAAAAACCTCTCGGAAAATTTCTAACGAATTGGGTTTTTTGAAGTTGTCGATGTGGTAGGAATAAAATTCGATGAGAATTTCTAAAAGTCGTCTTCGTTGTGAGTTGTTGAATGGATTTTCCGAAGAATGCACACGAAGATTCAATAATAATTTTACAAGTTCAGAATCGTCTTGATTTAAAGAAGTTTTGGTTTGAAAGTCAGAAAAAACACCTTCGGTTAGTTCAAAAAATCGCTCATTCGAAATTCGAGGATAAAAACCTAAAAATTTGGTTAATTCCAAGAGCGTAATTAAATGAAAATTGGCGATTTTGTCATGTTCGTCTAACCACAATAAGGCGGTTTCCAAAAACAAGTACAAGTCTTCATTTTTGCCTTCTTCTTTTAGTGCTGCATTTAAAATTTCGGATAAAAAAATAGCAAGAGAACTCTTTACAATGTCGCTCGTTAGGGATTGATAAACAATAGGTTTGATGCTTGAAAAATGATTGAGAGCCGATTTATTATTGTGTTTGGCTTCGACTTCAAGTAGGGATAAAGGTTGAAAATAAGCGGTTTTTTTGTTGGATTTTTTCGAATTTGAAAATGCATCCCGGATGAAATACGACTTTACTCCATCGGATAAGGTCAGGCATTTTACAATCAAAGATTTGTCCTGATACTTGATGGAATTGATGACAATAGCTCGTGTTTTGACAATCATTTTATCGGATAATCATCACTTTTTTAACCTTGGTTTCTTCTGCGTCTTTGGCCGTAATAAAAATCATATATACGCCAGATGCCACGCGGTATTTTCCGAAAGCGGTTGTGTCCCATTCGATGGTTCCTCCTTCGCTTTTGGCTTCGTGAACTAGATTTCCTTCGATGTCTGTGATTTTTACATTCGCCGCGTCAGTAAGTCCGGCAATTTTTACCGTTCCGGCAAATTCCGGACGCACCGGATTCGGATATACATACACGCCGCTTAGATTGCCGGAAGGAGCTGTTGCGGTTCCTTTGTAAGAGACCATTCCTTTGTCTGTAGCAAAAAATACCTCGCCTGTTTTAGGATTGATGTCAATATCTAAAATATTGTTGCTAGGCAATGGAGAATTATCTTTTGTAAAATGATGGATGGTTTCTTGACCGTTAGAAGAAACTAAGAATGCTCCCGCTCCGAGTGTTCCTAACCATTTTCTATCGGCGCCATCTACTTTTATTTTTGAAACGGGTTGACGATACAAAAGCTCTTGTGCTAGCCCGTCATCCATAATTATAATCGGATTAACCGATGGTTGATCTTCGGTCATGAATTTATCCACTGAAGACAGCACACGAATTCCCCATGTGGTTCCCATCCACAGGCGATTGTTTTTGTCAATAGCTAAGGTATATACATGATTATAAGGAATACCGTTGTCATACGAAGAGTTGATTTCGATTTTTCGGTTTTGATAATTTTCATTAAAACCAATTACCCCTTTGCTGTTGGTAGCTATCCATTTGGTTCCGTTTTTATCAACTAGTATGTCTCCATAATGTGTTACAGAGCTAACAATTTGATAAGAAGCCCAACTGTTGTCCGTTTTTAAAACCTTTAGACCTTTTCCTGCTCCTGCATTGGTCATCCAAAGGTTGTTGTTTCTGTCAAAAGCAAGATTATGAACGCGCGGTTCTGCAGAGGATGTTCCTCCGTTAAATCCTTCTAATCCGTTTGACCCGGTATTAGTCTGATTATATAAATGTACGGGGATATCATTTTCTAATTTTAGTAAGCCGTTGAAATTAGAAGCTATATATGCAATATTTTCATTATTCGGAAAAATAGCAATATCAGACAGCGAAGCTGCATTTAATACCTCTTCATAAGGAATGTGTTTCCATCCTTCGGGGGTGAGTTTTGAGATTCCATATCGTCCAACTTCAGGGGCGTATGGGTTGTATTGGAAATTACTTTCTCCAAATACGCACCATAAATTGTCAGTGGTTGCTCTAACAGAATAAACTTTGTTTCGTAGTGGTCCGGCAGGAATGTAATTTTGATACACATTCGGACTATTCATGTTAAATGAAAATAATCCATTTTTTGAAGTACCCACATAGATGGAAGAATTAATCACTTCAGCACAGTTGTAGGTTAAAGGTTGTTCAAAGATTTGACCAACTTGAGAAATCATTGCTAATTGTTCGTTGAAAACATATACTACATTCGACGTGGCAACAGTGATATATTCTCCTGATGCTTTTAATTCAACAATATTTTGAGAAGTATTGAGAATCGAAATAGTAGTTCCGTTGGGAAGAATTCGGTAAAGCGTATTCCAATTATAACCTAGCAAATGCCCATTAATGCTAGTCACACCAAGCCAAGTTCCACCGATATGCGTTTCCCAAGCATTATAATTAATCAAAAACGGATTGGAAAGACTAGCTGTTCGGATGCCGTAATTTTGGGTGGCCGCATAAATTTCGTTATCCAAAATCGTAGTTTGCAGCACTCGTGTTTCTGTCCCGCTTTCGCTAATGAAATAAGTGTCACCAAATTCTAGATTGTTTAGTTTTAAAACCGTAATTCCGTAATCGGTAGCGATGTAAATATTCCCTTCGTATTCCGTAAAGTGGTTAATTCTCTTGATGTTGTTCGGAACCGGAATGTCGTTGATGATGTCAACTTTATTAATTACTTTCTTATTGTTTTGATTTACAATGATAAGCAAGCCGTTTTCGTTTCCTAAAAATGTCAAATTATGTTGTTTGCTGTGATAAAAAGCAGTTATTTTCTCGCTTTTCAGTCCGTCAACCGAATTAAAGGTGGTAACCTCATCCGTAGAGAGATGTTTTGAGAAAAAAGCATTTTCGCTACAGGCAAACACGTGGGTATTCGATTGTGATATTCCAATTACATTGTTATAAGAAAAATATCCGCCCCACGAAGGATTACTTTGCGAAATCCCTACAACAGGAAGCAGGATAAAGAAAAACTTAATAATGATATCTTTCATAGAGTAAAGCAAACAAGTCATCAAAGATATAAAACTTCAAAAGCATTCGGATATTGTTTTTAAGGAATAAAAAAACCACAAGCTCAGCTTGTGGTTTTGTATAATAAAAGGGTGAATTATAATTAACTTGCGGTATTTTCAGGGTTATTGATTTTTACCACTAATTCTTCAGCGCCATCTTCATAATCCATAAAAATTTCATCTCCCGAAGCAATTTTTGAAGTAATAATTTCTTCAGCTAGAGCATCTTCTACGTATTTTTGGATAGCACGTTTTAATGGTCGAGCTCCGAATTGTTTGTCAAAACCTTTGTCAGCGATAAAGTTTACTGCTTTTTCGGATAATTTCAGGTTATAACCCAGTTCGGCAACTCTTTTATATAATTTCGCCAATTCTATATTGATAATTTGGTCGATATGTTCTTTTTCAAGTGCATTGAATACGATTACATCATCTATACGATTTAAGAATTCCGGAGCGAACGCTTTTTTGAGTGCATTTTCAATAACACCTTTCGTATGTTCTTGAGCTTGTGACAATTTGGCAGAAGTTCCGAATCCAACTCCTTGACCAAAGTCTTTAAGTTGTCGGGCACCGATGTTAGAAGTCATAATGATAATAGTGTTTCTAAAATCGATTTTTCTACCTAAACTATCTGTCAAGAATCCGTCATCCAACACTTGTAACATCATATTGAATACATCCGGATGGGCTTTCTCGACTTCGTCCAACAGCACTACCGAATAAGGTTTTCTACGAACTTTTTCGGTAAGTTGACCGCCTTCTTCATAACCGACATATCCCGGAGGTGCTCCCACAAGACGAGAAATAGCAAATTTTTCCATGTATTCACTCATATCAATGCGGATAAGTGCATCTTCCGAATCAAACATTTCTTTAGCAATCACTTTTGCCAATTGCGTTTTTCCCACTCCGGTTTGTCCTAAAAAGATAAACGAACCAATTGGTCGGTTAGGGTCTTTAAGTCCGGCTCTATTGCGTTGGATAGATTTAGCAATTTTGTTTACGGCTTCATCTTGTCCGATTACTTTTCCGCGGATCAGTTCCGGCAGTTGTGCTAGTTTATTGCTTTCGGTTTGAGCGATTCTATTTACCGGAATGCCAGTCATCATCGATACTACATCAGCAACATTGTCTTCGGTTACTACAATTCGATTGTTTTTAGAATCTTCTTCCCATTTTTCTTGGGCGATTTGAAGTTCTTTTTCGATGTGTTTCTCGTCGTCGCGAAGTTTAGCCGCTTCTTCGTATTTCTGGCGTTTTACGACCGAATTTTTAAGTTCGCGAACTTCTTCTAGTTTGCGTTCTAAGTCCAAAATTTGTTTTGGAACATCGATATTAGTAATGTGAACACGAGAACCCACTTCGTCTAAAGCATCGATAGCTTTGTCTGGTAAAAAGCGCTCAGACATATAGCGATTGGTCAATTTCACACAAGCCTCGATAGCTTCTGGGCTATACGTTACATTGTGGTGATCTTCGTATTTTCCTTTAATATTATTCAGAATAGTAATGGTTTCTTCAACAGAAGTTGGCTCTACAATTACTTTTTGGAAACGTCTCTCAAGTGCTCCGTCTTTCTCAATATATTGTCTGTATTCGTCCAAAGTAGTAGCACCCACACATTGGATTTCACCTCTTGCTAAAGCCGGTTTGAACATGTTTGAAGCATCAAGCGATCCGGTAGCTCCACCGGCACCTACAATGGTGTGAATTTCGTCTATAAAAAGGATGATATCGTCATTCTTTTCAAGCTCATTCATCACGGCTTTCATGCGTTCTTCAAACTGTCCTCTATACTTGGTTCCGGCAACTAAACTTGCCAAATCCAAGGTTACCACGCGTTTTCCGTAAAGAATTCGCGATACTTTTTTCTGGATAATTCTAAGGGCTAATCCTTCTGCAATAGCTGATTTTCCTACTCCAGGCTCACCAATAAGTAAAGGATTGTTTTTCTTTCTACGGCTAAGGATTTGAGAAACTCTTTCGATTTCTTTTTCACGTCCTACTACGGGGTCTAATTTCCCTTCTTCGGCAAGTTCGGTTAAGTCTCTACCAAAGTTATCTAGCACCGGAGTTTTCGATTTTTTGTTGGTTTTTCCTCCGGCAGGTGTGAATCCTCCGGTTTCTCTAGCGCTGCTTTCGTTGCTAGAGTCGTCTCCGTAAGCCTCGTTTTTAGGAAGATTATCGGTATAGTTGTAGCTCTCGTTATTATCTTCTGACATCAGGCTCAAGAATAAGTCTTTAACAGTTTGGTAATCGATTTTTAGTTTGTTCAGTAGTTTAGTAGTAGGGTCATTTTCATTTTTTAAAATACATAAAAGCAAATGCCCCGTGCTGATAGATGAATTTCTAAAACTTTTTGCCTCTAATAAAGACATTTTCAAAGCTCTATCCGCTTGACGAGTAAGGTGTAAGTTTCGTTTTTCGTTATTTACAATAGCATTTTCATTGTAAGGACTAAGTCCTTCAATTTTCTTGCGCAAATAATCTAAATCAACCGTTAAGCCTTGTAGAATAGTGAAAGCTTTTCCGCTACCATCTCTTAATATGCCTAATATAAAGTGTTCAGTACCTATATAGTCGTGACCTAAACGAAGAGCTTCTTCTTTGCTATAAGAAATAACATCTTTTACTCGAGGAGAAAAATTATCGTCCATAATTACAGTCTTTAATGCGTAAAGATAAAATATTTTCTTAGCATATTACAAAAATTGTTCCGTATGTAACTTTGTCAGATTTATCTAAAAATTATGTAAAAAAGAGCTCTTTTTGGTTTGAAGTTGTTTTTAAGCGATTTAAGAAACTTTGCTTTTTTTGTGACAGGGGGTTTATTTTGGTTGCAAAGTAAATTGTGGGGCTTATATTTTTATCATTCGAGAAAAAGATGTAAATTAGCACGTTTTATTTAAAATGATTTATACTAATTAAAAAATATAATTTTCTATGTCAGAAACAGGAGAAAGGTTAATACCTATCAACATTGAAGATGAAATGAAATCAGCCTACATCGATTATTCGATGTCGGTAATTGTTTCTCGTGCGCTTCCGGATGTAAGAGATGGTCTAAAACCTGTTCACAGAAGGGTTCTATACGGAATGTATGAACTAGGTGTATTGTCAAATAGAGCACATAAGAAATCAGCCAGAATTGTTGGGGAAGTTTTGGGTAAATATCACCCTCACGGAGATAGTTCGGTATACGACGCGATGGTGCGAATGGCTCAGGAGTGGTCACTTCGTTATTTGCTAGTTGACGGACAAGGGAACTTTGGTTCTGTCGACGGAGATAGCCCTGCGGCGATGCGTTATACGGAGGCACGTATGAAAAAAATTGCCGAAGAAATTTTGGCAGACATCGATAAAGAAACCGTTGATTTTCAATTAAACTTTGATGATACGCTTCAAGAGCCTAAAGTAATGCCTACCAAAGTTCCGACACTATTAGTAAACGGAGCATCAGGTATTGCAGTGGGTATGGCAACTAATATGGCGCCACACAACCTTACGGAAATTATCGATGGAACATTAGCCTATATTGACAATAACGACATTGAAATAGATGAGCTTATCAATTACGTAAAAGCGCCGGATTTCCCTACAGGTGGAGTTATTTATGGTTATGAAGGGGTAAGAGAAGCGTTTAAAACCGGTAGAGGTAGAATCGTGATTAGAGCTAAAGCTAATTTCGAAGAAACCAACGGTAGAGAATGTATTATTGTGACCGAAATTCCGTATCAGGTGAATAAAGCAGATATGATTAAACGTACTGCTGACTTGGTGAACGAAAAGAAAATAGAAGGAATTTCAAATATCCGTGATGAATCGGATAGAAACGGTATGCGCATCGTATATGAATTAAAACGCGATGCTGTTCCGAATGTAGTATTGAATACTCTTTATAAGTTTACGCAATTGCAATCTTCTTTTAGTGTAAATAATATTGCGCTTGTAAACGGAAGACCGGAGTTGTTAAATCTTAAAGATATGATTTATCACTTCGTGGAACACAGACATGATGTGGTGATTCGCAGAACTCAATTTGAACTTAGAAAAGCTGAAGAAAGAGCACATATTCTAGAAGGGCTTATTATTGCATCGGATAATATCGATGAAGTAATCGCGCTTATCAGAGGTTCTAAAGATGGTGATGAAGCACGTGCTAAATTGATTGAACGTTTTAGTTTGTCAGAAATTCAGGCTCGTGCTATTGTTGAGATGCGTTTGCGTCAACTTACCGGACTAGAGCAAGATAAATTAAGAGCGGAATATGATGACATCATGAAACTCATTGCTCATTTGAAAGATTTATTAGCCAACAAAGAGTTGAGAATGAATCTAATCAAAGAAGAATTAATTGAGATTAGAGATAAATATGGAGATGCAAGACGCTCAACTATTGAATATTCTGGCGGAGATGTAAGTATCGAAGATTTAATTGCTGATGAGCAAGTGGTAATCACGATTTCGCATGCAGGATATATCAAGAGAACTTCCCTATCAGAATATAAAACACAGAATAGAGGAGGAGTAGGTCAAAAATCTGCCGGAACGCGTGATCAAGATTTCTTAGAACATATGTATGTGGCAACAAATCATCAATATATGATGTTCTTTACTCAAAAAGGAAAATGTTTCTGGATGCGCGTTTATGAAATTCCAGAAGGAAGCAAGACAAGCAAAGGACGCGCTATCCAAAACCTTATTAATATCGAGAATGACGATAAAGTAAAAGCATTCATTTGTACACAAGACCTTAAAGACGAAGACTATATCAATAATCATTTCTTGATTATGGTGACCAAACAAGGTATTGTGAAAAAGACACCGCTAGAACAATACTCTAGACCAAGACAAAGCGGTATCAACGCCATCACTATCAGAGAAGACGACGAGTTATTAGAAGTAAAACTTACTACCGGCAACAGCCAAGTATTGGTAGCTTCAAAATCAGGTAAATTGGTTCGTTTCGAAGAAGAGAAAACGCGTCCGATGGGTAGAACAGCTTCCGGAGTAAGAGGAATCACTTTGGCGGAGGAAAATGATGAAGTAATCGGAATGGTTTCTATCGATAAAAATGATGTGAATGAATCTCAAATATTGGTAGTAACCGAAAATGGTTATGGTAAACGTACCAAACTAGTTGATGATGACGGAGAAGACGTATACCGCATTACAAATCGTGGTGGTAAAGGGGTTAAAACTTTAAATATCACAGAGAAAACAGGTATGCTTATCGCTATCAACGTGGTTACGGACGAAGATGATTTGATGATTATCAATAAGTCAGGGCTTACTATCAGAATGCGAGTATCAGATCTTCGCGTAATGGGGAGAGCAACGCAAGGAGTTCGTTTAATCAATATTAAAGGAAACGATTCTATCGCGGCAGTAACGAAGGTAATGAAAGAAGAAGAATCAGAAAATCTAGAAGATTCAACTTCTGAAGACCAAGATTTATCACAAGAAGTAAATAACGAACAATAAATTTTACTAAAATGAAAAAATATGCTTCAATAGGATTTTCGCTGCTTTTTGCAGCAGGATTATATGCTCAAAAAAGTGAAATCCGCACTATAAAAAAGATATTAGACAAGGATAATGCTACGAATGATGAGTACAAGCAGGTACAATCCTTAATCGATGCTACTACGCCTTATATCGCGAATTCAACGCCAGAAGAGCAAGCAGAATTCTATTATTACAAAGGCAATTTTGAGCTTCAACAAGCCATCAAGGCAAGTAATCCTGAAGCTTTTGCAAAAGCAGTTGAAAGCTTCAAGAAAATTAAAACCATTGAGGAAGGACAAAAAAGAAAGCCATACACCGACAAAACAGCTGATCTTACCAAGAAGCTAAAAGAGGAAGCGGTTAGCAAGGCAATCACCCTACAGAATAACAAAAAATACAGAGAGTCTTCACAAATATTCAAAGCGGTTTATGATTTGACGAATGACCCGATGTATCTCTATTATTCCGCGAGTATGGCGGTTAATATTCCGGATTATAATACGGCATTAGAATATTATCAAGAACTTGTTGATATGGACTTCAAAGGCGAGGAAGTTTATTTTGTAGCGATAGACAAATCAACCGGAGAAGAAAGCAATTTCGGGAAAAATAAAGTTTTGATGGACAAACTTGTTAAAGATGGACTATATGTAAATCCACGACAAGTGAAAGAGAATTCAAAAAAACCTCAAATCTTGAAAAATATGGTGTTGATTTACAGAGAAGTGAATCAACATTCTAGAGCCGAAAAATTATTAGCGGATGCGAGAAGAGAAAGTCCAAAAGACTTAGATTTGATTAAAATCGAGTTGGATTATTATATTAAAAGTAACAACCTTACTAAGGCTGAAATGTTGATTAACGAAGCTATTGCTCTTGATCCGGAGAACTATAGTTTAGTGTATATGTTGGCTCAAATCAACCTAGAAGGAAAAAACTATGAGGGAGCGAAAAAACTATTAGAAAAAGTAATTGTTTTGAATCCAAAACATACTGATGCTTACATCAGTTTAGGGCAATTAGAGTTGAAAGACGAGGATACTTATGTGGATCAAATGAATGCTATTACAGGATTCTCTTCGGCTGAACTTAAAAAGTACGATGAACTTAAAAAGAAAAGAGATGATATGTACAAAGCATCGATTCCTCATTTCGAAAGAGCTTTGAAAGTAGAACCGAACAATCAAACAGCTATATCATATTTAATAGCTATTTATGGAGCGTTGGATATGACAGATAAATACAACGAATACAAAGCAAAACAAAAATAAATAAAACTAAAAACCCGCTGTTGAGCGGGTTTTTTTATGCTTTTGATTTCTTTGTAGATCTATCGTATTGAAATAAAGTTGTTAGCGATTTGAAAAAGTGCTAAAACGTAGTTTTAAATATTAATCATGGTATAATTTGTGTAATTAAAACAATTGTTATATATTTGCACTCACAAATCGCGGGATAGAGCAGTAGGCAGCTCGTCGGGCTCATAACCCGAAGGTCACAGGTTCGAGTCCTGTTCCCGCTACAAAGCAAGCCATTCATTACGAATGGCTTTTTTTATACAATATAGTTTTCTATTTATCATACTCTGCTATTAAATTTTATATTTGTAATCCACTTATTTTTTAATTCACATGATTTCAAAAAGTACTATAGATACGGTTTTTGAGGTGGCTCGCGTAGAAGAGGTCATCGGTGATTATGTGCAATTAAAACGAGCCGGAAGCAATCTGAAAGGATTAAGCCCATTTGTGGATGAAAAAACACCGTCGTTTATGGTGTCGCCGAGCAAGCAAATCTGGAAGGATTTTAGTTCCGGAAAAGGCGGGAATGTAGTAACGTTCTTGATGGAGCACGAGCATTTTTCGTATCCTGAAGCCATCCGATATTTGGCTAAAAAATACAATATCGAAATTGAAGAAACCGAGCAATCAACCGAAGAGCAAGAACAAGCTTCCGAAAAAGAAAGTATGTATTTGGTCTCGGAATATGCCAAAAAATTCTTTGAAGATACTTTACTAAATACCGAAGAAGGAAAATCCATTGGTCTTACCTATTTCAAAGAAAGAGGTTTTACGCCCGAGACCATCAAAAAGTTTGGTTTGGGATATTCGCCCGAAGCTTGGTCAGTTTTCACAGATAAAGCGCTGAGCGAAGGTTATAAACTCGAATATCTCGAAAAAACTGGGCTTACCATTGTAAAAGAAGATAAGAAATTTGACCGTTTCAAAGGTCGTGTGATGTTCCCGATTCAGAGTATGTCGGGGCGCGTGTTGGGATTCGGAGGTAGAATTTTGACCAATGACAAAAAAGCGGCGAAATACCTGAATTCTCCAGAAAGCGAAATCTATCATAAAAGCAAAATTCTTTACGGAATCTATCAGGCGAAACAAGCCATTTCCAAACATGATAAATGTTATTTGGTAGAAGGATATACCGATGTGATTCAATTCAACCAATCCGGAATTGAAAACGTAGTAGCGTCTTCCGGAACGGCGCTTACGCAAGATCAAATCCGCTCCGTGAGTCGATTGACCAAGAATATTACGGTTCTTTTTGATGGAGATGCTGCCGGATTGCGCGCTTCTATCCGCGGAATTGACTTGATTCTGGAAGAAGGAATGAATGTAAAGGTTTGCACTTTTCCGAACGGTGAAGATCCGGATAGCTTTGCCAAAAAGAATTCTTTTGAGGATTTAACTAGATATTTGGACGAAAATGCAAAGGATTTTATCCAATTCAAAGCGTCTTTGTTGTTTGAAGATTCCAAAAATGACCCTATCCGAAAGGCAGAATTAATTCGAGATATGGTAAATAGTATTTCCAAAATTCCGGACAGAATCAAACGCGAGGTCTATATCAAAGAAACCTCTCGGATTATGGATATTTCCGAAGATGTTTTGGTGAATACTTTGGCTCAAATTCTTCGCAAAGATCAATTGGATTCGGCTAAAAAAACATTCGACGAAAACAAAAAATTAGAAGCGGTTAAAAATCCGGATTTGCCTTCTGAAAAAGTAGATTTCTTGCGAATTATCGAAGAAAATCTCTTGAAAATACTACTCAATCATGCGGATAAAGTCTTGACGTTCGAAGATTATATTACCGAATTGGATGAAGAAGGACATCCGAAAGAAGAAAAGAAAATCGTTCGCAAAGACCAGAAGGTGTACGAGCGTATTTATTTGAACTTACAAACCGATGAAATTGAATTTTCGAACGATAAATTCAAAATCATTTACAACCACATCATTACGCATTGTAATGTGAACGGAAGTTTCGATAAAGAGAAATTTATTGCCGAAATTCCGCAGGAATTAGCCTCAGAAATCAGTGATTTGTATTTGTCAGATGAGCGTTATCGCTTGGATAATTGGGAGTCCAAGAACATTTTTCCGAAATCTAAAGACGACAATCATGTAATCGAACAAGATATCAAAGAAACGTTGATTAACTTGCGTTGCCATTTGATTTATAAACTGACCGCAGAACTGATGAATAAAACCAGAGATGCTGACAGCCAGACAGACAATTCTGAAATTCTTTCAGAAATTATGCTTTACGGAGAGTTGAGGAAGTTTATGTTCTCTCTTTTGGGAAATGTAACGCCGCTTAATCATTATTCGCAATACAATTAGCCGAAGGATTTTACAAGTAAAAAAATGGAATTATGAAATCCGATTTTTCACGAGTATATAAAATGAGTTTTGCCGGAGTGTATCCGCATTATATTGCTAAAGCCGAGAAAAAAGGCAGAACCAAAGAAGAAGTTGACCGGATTATTTTTTGGCTGACAGGGTATGATACCGAGGCTTTACAACACCATTTGGACAACAAAACCGATTTTCAAACGTTTTTCACGCAAGCGACAATTAATCCGAATGCCGAGAAAATTACGGGCGTGATTTGTGGCTATCGCATCGAAGAAATTCAAGAGCCTTTAATGCGTCAAATTCGTTATCTGGACAAGCTTATTGACGAATTGGCAAAAGGAAAAGCCATGGATAAGATTCTGCGGAAATAGAATAGTGTCTATTGTGGTATAAAAAAAGTTGATATTACTTTAAGAAACAGTTTGAAAATTAAATCGTAAATTTGTGATTATAAATTAAACTAAAAATTATGGCTTTAGAAATAACAGATGCTACTTTTGAAGAAGTAGTACTTAAATCAGACAAACCAGTATTAGTAGATTTTTGGGCTGTATGGTGTGGTCCGTGCCGAATGGTAGGACCAATCATTGACGAGATAAGCAACGAATACGCTGGTAAAGCAGTTGTAGGTAAAGTAGATGTAGATGCAAATCAAGAATTTGCTGCTAAATACGGAGTAAGAAACATCCCAACCGTATTGGTGTTCCAAAACGGAGAAGTGGTTGGACGTCAAGTAGGTGTAGCTCCTAAGAAAAATTATACAGAAGCATTAGACGCTTTGTTGTAATATAAAATTTTAATGCACTTCCAAAAAAGGCTGATTTCTGAAATCAGCCTTTTTTGTTGAACTGAAGTATGCGAAGTCTTCGTATCTTTGTCGCTTTAAATCAAATAGATGATACAAATAGGGAAATACAATACACTCAAAATTGTTCGAGACACCTCGGTAGGATTGTTCTTATCAGACGGAGAAAAAGACGTTTTATTACCCAATAAATATGTCCCAAAAACCTTCGAAATAGGTGATGAACTCAACGTTTTTGTGTATTTGGACCACGAAGAACGATTGACTGCAACTACGCTAAAGCCTTACATTAAATTGGATGAATTTGCTTATTTGAAAGTGAATTACATCAATCAGTATGGTGCTTTTCTGGATTGGGGATTAGAGAAAGATTTGTTTGTTCCTTTCAAAGAACAAGCCCGCAAGATGGAAGAAGGCAAACGTTATTTGGTGTATGCTTATTTGGACGAACAAACCGATAGATTGGTGGCTTCTAGTAAATCGAATCAGTTCCTAGAAACCGAAAATATTGAACTAGAGCCAAACCAAGAAGTTGATTTAATTGTTTCGCACATTACAGAATTAGGGATAAATGTAATTATCAATTCTAAATACAAAGGATTGCTTTACAAAGACGAGGTGTATGATAACCTTTCGCCCGGCAAAAAAATCAAAGGATATATAAAAGCGATCCGTCCGGATAAAAAAATTGATGTTTCGCTTACCAAAACAGGCGTCGAAGCAATTGATGATTCTGCGCAAGTTGTTTTAGACGAATTAAAAGCTTCCAAAGGTTTTTTACGTCTAACAGACAATTCACATCCTGAAGAGATTAAAACGGTTTTGAAAATGAGCAAAAAAGCTTTCAAAAAAGCCATCGGAAATCTCTACAAACAAAAAATAATTACCATTCAAGAAGACGGAATTTATTTGAATAAATAATTTTTGCTCCACCCTAATTGAAAACACTCAAAAAAACAATGATGATTCTTGTAGCTGTTCTGGCAGGTTTGTTTTTGTTCGCTGTTTTGTATATGAAACAAGCAAAATTCGGCAAATTGCCCTCTGGAGTACGATTAGAAATCATTAAAAAATCACCGAATTTCAAAGACGGAACGTTTCAAAATTTAAGTCCTACGCCGAGCCTGCAGGAAGGAAAATCGATGTGGGAAGTAATGTACAAATTCTTTACCGATAGTACGCCCCACAAAAAACCAAGCAAGGCACTTCCGACCATAAAAACCGATTTAAAAAATCTGGATATTAACCAAGATGTTTTGGTGTGGTTTGGGCATTCTTCCTATTATTTTCAGTTGGGTGGAAAGCGATTTTTGGTCGATCCGGTATTGAGCGGCAGCGTTTCTCCGGTTCCTTTTTCGGGGAAAGCGTTTGAAGGTGCGGATGTTTATTGGGTGGAGGATTTTCCGGAAATCGATTATTTACTCATCACGCACGATCATTACGACCATTTGGATTATCAAACCATTATTCAATTAAAAAATAAGGTAAAAACGGTAATTTGTCCGCTTGGTGTGGGTGAACATCTCGAATATTGGGATTATCCTATCCAAAAAATCATCGAAAAAGATTGGTACGACAAGGTAGCATTAGCTCCTCAAATGCAAATTACACTTACACCTGCTCGCCATTTTTCGGGAAGAACCTTTAAAAGAAATACTTCTTTGTGGACATCGTATGTACTCGAAACGCCCGATTACAAATTATTTATCGGAGGTGATTCCGGATATGATACGCATTTTAAAACTATTGGCGAGAAATTTGGTCCGTTTGATTTAGCTATTCTTGAAAACGGACAATACAACGAAGATTGGAAGTATATTCATACCCTTCCGGAGCAAATTCATCAAGTGGCAGAAGATTTACAAGCTGAAAGGTTCTTTCCGGTACATTCATCGAAATTCAATCTAGCTTTACATGCTTGGAAAGAGCCACTCGAGCGCGTATCACAGTTGAATCAAACTTCAAATATTCCGATTATAACACCTAAAATTGGAGAACCTGTTCGTCTTAGAGATAAGGAGCAGAAATTCTCAAAATGGTGGGAAACAGTTGACTAAGATTTCTACAATACGGAAAAACAGGTCATAATTCTCACAAGATACAAACAACTTTCGGATTAAGCAACATCTAGGTAGTCGTTTAAATTGTGTATTTTTGCTTTTAAATTTACATGTAATGCTTAAACAACATCTACAGCTTAAACTCTCACAAAAACTATCTCCTCAACAAATTCAGCTGATGAAGCTGATTCAATTGCCAACGCAAGCATTTGAACAACGATTGAAAGAGGAAATGATAGAAAATCCTGCATTAGAATCGGGTCAAGACGAAAATTACGAATCGACCGACTTTAGTCAAGATGCCGAGAATGACTATGATGATTATGATAGCGAGCGCATCGATGCCGAGGATATCAATATTGATGAATACTTGAGTGATGATGAGACGCCGGAATACAAATTACATGCAAATAATTACAGCAGTGATGATGAGGATAAAGAAATCCCGATTGCTGCACAATTGAGTTTTCATCAAGATTTGCTCAATCAATTAAACACCTTTATTTTATCAGATACCGAACGCGAAATTGCCGAATTTTTGGTCGGAAGTATTGACGATATGGGTTATATCAGACGTTCTGTTCAGGATTTGGTAGACGATATGGCTTTCACCCAAGGGATTTATACCGATGAAAAAACGGTGGAACACATTCTGCAAATTGTGCAAGAATTAGATCCGGCAGGAGTAGGAGCCAGAGATTTGCAAGAGTGTCTATTGTTACAGCTCAAACGCAAAACACCTACCGATTCGGTAGATATTGCTATTGATATTATCGAAAATCAATTCGAGGCGTTTACCAAAAAACACTACGAAAAATTACTTCAGAAATACGGTCTTTCGCAAGAACAATTGCGCAAAGCTATTGACGAAATAGAACGATTAAACCCAAAACCAGGAGGTTCATACGCTTCGAGCAGTAGAATTGCCGAGCATATTGTGCCGGATTTCACTATTCGTATTGTAGATGGCGAATTGGAACTTTCGTTAAACGGCCGTAATGCACCGTCTCTGCACGTTTCGAAAGATTACCAAGAGATGATGCAGACCTATAAAGAATCGAGAGATAAATCGAGTGCGCAACGCGATGCGGTTCAGTTTATCAAACAGAAACTAGATTCGGCAAAATGGTTTATTGATGCCATCAAACAACGTCAGGAAACACTATTTGTGACGATGAATGCCATTATGCATTATCAACAAGAATATTTTTTGGATGGGGACGAAACCAAACTTCGCCCGATGATTCTCAAGGATATTGCCGATATGATTGGGCTGGATATTTCAACCGTATCTAGGGTAGCCAATAGCAAATATGTTGAAACGCCATACGGAACTAAATTATTAAAAGAATTCTTCTCAGAATCAATGAAAAACGACCAAGGAGAAGACGTTTCGACTATCGAAATCAAAAAGATTCTTCAAAACATCATCGAAGATGAAGATAAGAAAAAGCCTTATCCAGATGATAAATTAGCCGAAATTCTCAAAGAAAAAGGATACCCGATTGCCCGCAGAACTATTGCAAAATACCGTGAACAACTCGACATTCCGGTAGCTCGAATGAGAAAGAAAATCTAATCTTTTTCCTGTCTTGATGAAGGATTTTTTGAATGAATAAATTCCTGAAAATATTTTCGTACCTATTCCATCCGCTTTTCATCCCGATGATGGCGACGATGGTTTATTTTTATTTAGCAGGAAAGTATTTTATGTTGCGAGATGTTTACATCTTGCTGATTCAAGTCGGGATACTTACTATTATCATTCCCATACTTTTTTTCTGGTTGTTGTACGTGCTTAAAAAAGCTGATTCCATTATGGTTGCGGATGTCAATCAACGGAAAATTCCGCTTATCGTGCAGATTATTTTACTGTTGTATTTAACCAAAACCGTCATCAGAATTGAGTATTTCTACGAATTGTATTATTGCTTTATAGCCAGTATTCTCAGTACGTTTTTGGCTTTCTTACTGCTATTTGCCAAAGGCAAAGCCAGTTTGCATATGCTCGGAATTTCGAGTTTGCTCAGTTTTGTGATTCTGATGAGTATTCACGCTCACATCAATCTCATCATTCCGATTGCGATTTTGGTATTTATTACCGGAGCAGTTGCTTCTTCGCGATTGGTAATGAAAGCACACACACCTTTAGAACTTGTTTTAGGATTTTTGGTTGGAGTAATTCCGCAAATTGTATTTGCGTATTTTTGGGTGTAATATGTTAGAAATCCTATATCAAGACGCTCATTTGGTAGCCATCAACAAGCCACACGGACTTTTGGTGCATCAATCGCCAATTGCTCGTGATGCTGAAGAGTTTGCTTTGCAATTACTGCGTGATCAACTCAATCAAACTGTTTATCCGTCACATCGATTGGACAGAAAAACATCGGGTGTTTTGCTATTTGCGTTGGATAAAGAAAGCGATAGAATAATGCAACAAATGTTTCAGAACAGGCAAGTCGAAAAGAAATATTGGGCAATTGTCCGCGGATTTGCTCCTTCTGCAATGACGATTGATTATGCCCTTAAAAACGAAAATGAGATTTTTCAAGATGCTGTGACGCATTTCAAAACCTTAGAGCAGTATCAAATTGGTGTTCCTTTCGGGAAACACGCCACATCGCGTTATTCCTTGGTCGAAGCGATGCCCGAAACCGGAAGAATGCACCAACTTCGCAAGCATTTTGCTCATATTCTCCATCCGATTATTGGTGATCGTCCGCATGGTTGTAACAAACAAAACAGGTTTTGGTTAGAAAAATTCCAAATGAATACCATGTTGTTGCACGCGAGTGAACTGTCGTTTATTCATCCTTATTCGAATGAAAAAATGGTGATAAAAGCCGATTTGTCGGATGAATTTAAAAGAGTTTTAGAGATATTGCGTTCGAATTAAATATCTTTGTGGTGGTTAATCGTTTTTCGATGAAGAGGTTATTTATTCTTTTTATTTTGAGTTTTTTAGTTTTTTCTTGTAGGGATGAAGATGAAATCCGCAAAGAAGAAGCGCAAAGAGCTGCTCAGAAACAATCCGAAATTTTTAAAGCTATCAACGAAAGTTGGAAATTCAAACCTGCCGATTTTTCGGAAGAAGCTTATACTATTGTGCAGGAATGGGCAGAATGGAATATGTTTTATAACGAATTACTCCAAAAACCTCAAACCAATATAAGCGCCTTTCAACGAAAATCCAAAATGCTCGTGAATTACTCCGAAGCGCTTGAAAGCACTATTCCGGAAGTATTTAACATTCCGCAAGTACAAAGCCGTTTCGAAGTGTTGGATACCAAACTCAAATTACTGAAAACCTACATTACCCTTGATGATATTCCCACAGAAAAAGTCATCAAAACGGTAAAAGAAATCAATATCGAGGTAGAATCGGTAGTAAGCCGAATGAAAACCATACTCGAAAAGAACAAAATCCAACGCGAAGAAGGAGAAACCGAGTTGCTGGAAAGCATCAAGAAATCCGAAGAAATTCCCTCGCCTTAGTTCTTTTAGAATACAATTAGGTTAATATCTTGGCACGACATCCCGAACCAATCGGCTACTTTTTTGTTGGTCAATACGCCGTGATAAATATAAATACCTTTTTTAAGTCCTAGATTACAACGAATTGCCGTTTCGATTCCGCCATATTCACCGATTTCCAATAAGTAAGGAATCAAAATATTACTAATGCTTTGCGAAGCGGTTTTAGAATATCTCGCCGCAATATTCGGCACGCAATAATGGACTACTCCATGCTTGATAAACGTCGGATTTTGATGCGTAGTGACTTCCGAAGTTTCGAAACATCCACCGGTATCGATACTCACATCGATAATTGCTGCTCCGGTTTTCATATGCTCGACCATAGTTTCGCTTACCACAATCGGGCTTCTATTTTTTCCTTGAACCGCTCCGATAGCGACATCACAACGTCTTAGTGCTTTCAATAGCAATTTGTCTTGAAAAGTAGAAGTAAATACGCGGTTGCGAAGTTGATTCTGTAATTTTCTGAGTCTTGAGATAGAATTATCGAATATTTTCACGTTCGCTCCCAGTCCTAATGCCGTTTTAGCGGCATATTCGGCAACGGTTCCCGCTCCTAAAATTACAATTTCGGTTGGAGCCACGCCAGTAACGTTTCCTAGCAAAAGTCCTTTTCCGGATGCAGGATTTCCGATAATCTCAGAAGCAATCATAATTGAGGCAATTCCGGCAATTTCGCTGAGTGAATTTACAAGCGGACTGCAACCGTCCGAATCTTTGATAAACTCAAATCCTAAAGCGGTAATCTTCTTTTTTTGTAAAAGATTGATATAGTTTTCTTCTCGAGTTTTAAGTTGGATGGCAGAAATCAGGATAGCATTGTGATTCATCATCTCTATTTCATCCATCGTAGGTGGTTCTACTTTCAAAATCATCGGACACGAGAATACTTTTTTGGTGTCAGCGCTGATTTCGGCTCCTGCTTCGCTGTATTCTCTGTCTGTATAATTAGCGCCCATTCCTGCGCCGGATTCAATCAATACGCGATGTCCGTTGTTGGTCAGTGTGTTAACGGCTTCCGGAGTAAGGGAGATGCGTTTTTCCTGAAAATGAATTTCTTTTGGAATACCTATATAAAGGTTCTCTTTCTGTAAAGAAATCTCAAGTTTTTCTTCTTGCGGAAGTAAATCTTGTCGGCTAAATGGCGATACAATACCCATAAGTATCTAGATAAATAAGATGTGTGACTGCAAAAATAATATAAAATCCTTATAATCAATAATTTTAAAACTCTTAGACAATTCACTTTGATATATTTTCATTTAAAAATACCTTTGCAATTATTTGATAATTGTATAGATGGCTAAAGTATTAACAGGAGTTCAAAGTACAGGAACACCACATTTAGGAAATTTATTAGGAGCAATCCTTCCGGCTATTAAGATGGCCAATAGCCCAGAAAACGAATCGTTTTTGTTTATTGCCAACTTGCATTCTGCGACTCAAATCAAAAATGCAGAACTGCTCAAACAGAACACGCTTAGCGTGGCGGCAACTTGGCTGGCTTGTGGATTGGATGTAAATAGAGTGACGTTTTATCGTCAGAGTGATGTGCCTCAAACTTGTGAATTGACGTGGTACTTGAGCTGTTTTTTTCCGTATCAAAGACTGACGCTGGCGCATTCATTTAAAGATAAGCAAGATTATTTAGAAGACATCAATGCCGGATTGTTTACATATCCGATGCTGATGGCAGCAGATATTTTATTGTATGATGCGGAGCTAGTTCCGGTAGGTAAAGATCAATTACAACACTTGGAAATCACTCGCGATGTGGCTTCTAGATTCAATCATCAAATGGGAGAAACATTTGTTCTTCCGGAAGCAAAAATTGACGAGAATGTGATGATTATTCCTGGAACGGACGGGAACAAAATGAGTAAATCCAGAAATAATTTTATTGATATTTTCTTGGATGACAAAAAGTTGCGCAAACAAGTAATGAGTATTGAAACCGATAGCACGCCACTCGAAGAACCTAAAAATCCGGATACTTGTAAAGTGTTTGCTATTTATAGTTTATTGGCTGATGAAGAGCAATTGGCCGCTATGAAGCAAAACTATTTGGGTGGAAATTACGGTTACGGACACGCTAAACAAGCGCTGTTTGAATTGATACTCGAAAAATTCAAAACAGAAAGAGAAAAGTATAATTACTATATGAATAATCCGGAAGAAGTAGAGAAAATTCTTTTGGAAGGTGCGCAAAAAGCAAGTAAAGTGGCTGAAGGTGTATTGAAAAGAGTAAGAGAGAAGTTGGGATATTAATTTTTAGTATCTTTGCTAATCTAAATAATTAAAAATGAGTTTTTCCAAAAAATGTACATCCTTGTTGCTGGCATTTTTCCTGATGTTTTCGAACCTCGGGCTGGCACTGAATGTACATTTTTGTGGAGAACAAAAAATAGCTTCTACGCTCATTTATGCAAGTGCTCTTGAAGAACCTTGCGACCATTCTACCCACAAACATACCGATAACGGAGCATGTGAGGTTGAAAAAGCTTGTTGCGGCTCGTCTGATTCACATTCAGATTGCTGTAAAGATGAGGTAATCACTCAAGACACGGCTGATGTAGTGGTGTTCAAGGTTTTTTCGTTAAACCTTGATGCGTTTGTTTTACCAAGTTATGACTATTGTTTTGAGAAGCTAGAATACCAAGAAAATTGTAAGCCTAATTTGGTTGCGTATTCTTATAACTCCAATGCTCCACCACTTTACAAACTCTATTGCAGTTTGATTTACTACGCTTAATTTATTGTCGAATCGCTTAATCGTTGATTTGGTTAATGATTAAATTTTTTAGCTATGGCTATTTACGAACAATAAATTAAGAATACATGAAAAAATACCTTATTATTCTGTTTGTGCTACTCGGGTTTTACGGCTTTTCGCAACAAAAAATCCGCGGAGTAGTATATGAAAACACAGAAGACGACAAAAATCTTCCGCTTTTGGGTGTGAATGTGCTTTGGGAAGGCACCACCGAAGGCACCCAAACTGATATCAACGGAAAATTTGAACTGGATTACAGAGAAAATGCTCAATTGGTATTTTCGTTTGTTGGGATGCGAACTGAAACGGTTGCGGTTACTCGCGGTCAGGAATTGACGGTTATTCTCTATCCAGACAATATGATTGAAGCTATTGTTATCGAACGAAAAAAAGCTAATCTTTCTAGAAACAAAGCTTCTGCACTCAATGTTACCACTATTTCGAGTGGCGAACTTTTGAAAGCCGCATGTTGTAACCTTTCCGAAGCGTTTGAAACCAATCCATCCATAGACGTGAACTTTTCGGATGCGGTAACCGGAAACAAACAAATCCGTATGTTAGGGCTTAACAGTCCGTATATTTTGATTGCTGAAGAAAATATTCCGGCTGTCAGAGGAGCTTCGCAGGCTACGGGCTTGAATTTTATTCCGGGAACTTGGGTGGAAAGCATTCAGGTAACTAAAGGAGCCGGAAGCGTGGTAAACGGATACGAAAGTATTTCCGGACAAATCAATTATGAACTTCTCAAACCGATGAATGACATTCCGCTTTTTGTGAATGCTTACGCATCGACTGATTCGCGTTATGAGCTCAACACGCACATCAACAAAAAAGTATCCGATAAATGGGCAACTACGCTGTTTTTGCACGGAAATACGCGCACGTCCGAAAAAGATATGAATCACGATCACTTTTTGGATAATCCGCTCGGAAAGCAAATCAATGTACTGAATCGTTGGCAATATACCAACGCCGAAAAAGGTTGGGTGAGTTTCTTGAATTTGCGATACATGAACGATGAAAAACAATCGGGAAGTGTATATTTTGATAAAGACCGTGACAAACTCACGACCAATTATTGGGGCTCAGAAATTTTGACCGAAAAAATGGATGCTTCGGCAAAAGTAGGTTATGTTTTTCCGGATGCCCCGTGGAAGAGTTTTGGTTTCCAGAATTCGTTCAATTCGCACAATCAAGATTCGTATTTCGGGCTTAGAGAATTTAATATCCATCAAAAGAGTTTTTATTCGAATTTGATTTATAATTCGATTTTATCGAATACGTTGCACAAATTCTCAACCGGACTTAACTTTACCTATGATGGTTATGACGAACAGGTCGATAACTTGAGTGGAACCACGATGACGGATTTCTCGCGTAAGGATAATTCTGTCGGGACTTTCTTTGAATATACCTATGATAATAATGATGATTTTAGCTTAGTAGCCGGAGTTCGATTGGATAATCACAACCGATTAGGAACTTTTGTTACGCCAAGAATTCATACGCGTTATACACCATGGGCAGGCGGAACACTAAAAGCTTCTGTAGGTCGAGGGGTTCGTTCGGCTAATATTTTTGCCGAAAACCAACATTTGTTTGCTTCCTCACGCGAATTTAAAATCCTGAATACGGGCGGAAAAATCTATGGATTAGACCCGGAAGTAGCGTGGAATTATGGCGTGAGTGTGATGCAAAACTTCAAACTTTTTGGTAAAAATGCCGAAGTAATTGCCGATTTCTATAGAACAGATTTTGAAAATCAGGTTGTGGTAGATTTGTATGCGAATCCGCAAGAAGTGTTGTTTTATAATTTGGACGGAAGTTCATTTGCCAACAGTTTCCAACTCGAATTCAATTATGAAATCACCCATCATTTCAACATCCGTACAGCGTATAAATATTACGACATTCAAACCGATTATCTAAACGGACGAGATAGTAAACCTTTGCAGGCAAAACACCGATTTTTTGCCAATATAGGCTATGAAACTCACGTTACGGACAAAGGAAAACAATGGAAATTTGATTGGACAATGAATGTTTTGGGCAAACAAAAATTGCCTTACACAGGTTCTAATCCTCTAGCGTATCAAGCCAGAGAATTTTCGGAGACATTAACGCTGATGAATGCTCAAGTGACGCATAGTTTCTCACCGGTTTTTGAGGTGTATGTCGGAGGTGAAAACATCACCAATTATCAACAAGACAACGCAATTATTGATGCTCATAACCCATTCGGAACGTATTTTGATAGCTCGATGATTTACGGTCCGGTATTTGGGTCTATGTATTATGTAGGGTTGCGTTTTAAAATTGATAAATAACATTTTTATATATTTACTTAATTAAAAAGAATTAAACATGAAACAGTTAATTTTAATCTTGGCTTTGGTTTTTTCGTTTGCTTCAGGTCAAGCTCAAGAGAAAAAAGATGCCAAAAAGAAAAAGAATGTAGAGCACGTGATATCGGTGAACGGTAATTGCGAAATGTGCAAAAAACGCATCGAGAAAGCGGCTTATTCGGTAAAAGGAGTGAAGTCTGCGCAATGGCATCAAGACCATCAAGATATGCACGTGATTATTGACGAAACCAAAACTTCAATTGATGAAGTGCATCAAGCTGTTGCAAAAGCTGGTCACGATACCAAAAAAGCCAAAGCGGATGATAAGACGTATGAAAAGCTACATCATTGTTGCCAATACGAACGACTAAAGGATAACTAATACCACAAAAAGCTACTCTCAAAGGGTAGCTTTTTTGTTAGTATAAAATTGGCAAGACTTCCTTCTTTTTTATACTTTTGCACCTATGCAACACAACGTACTTATTTTAGATTTCGGGTCACAATACACACAGCTTATTGCCCGCAGAGTCAGAGAATTAAATATTTTCTGCGAAATTTTTCCGTATAACAATCCTCCGAAAGATTTATCGTCTTACAAGGCAGTTATTCTGTCCGGTAGTCCTTTTTCGGTAAGAGCCGAAGATGCGCCACATCCGGATCTGTCTGAAATCAGAGGTAAAAAACCGCTTTTGGCGGTTTGCTACGGAGCTCAATATTTAGCCCATTTTTCAGGTGGAGAAGTTGCTCCATCAAATATCAGAGAATACGGAAGAGCGAATCTTTCGTATCTAAAAGAAAACGAATCTTTCTTCGAAGGAGTAAACACAGGTAGTCAGGTTTGGATGAGCCATTCCGATACGATCAAACAACTCCCAACAGGTGGCGTTCGTCTAGCTTCGACCAAAGATGTTGAAAATGCGGCTTACAGAATCGAAGGCGAAACAACCTATGCGATTCAGTTTCACCCGGAAGTTTATCATTCGACAGATGGAAAGAAAATGTTGGAAAACTTCTTAGTGAAAATTGCAGAAGTTCCTCAAGTTTGGACATCTGATTCTTTTGTGGATAATATCGTAAAAGAACTTCAAGAAAAAATCCAAGACGACAAAGTTGTTTTAGGACTTTCCGGAGGAGTAGATTCAACCGTAGCTGCCGTACTTTTGAATAAAGCTATCGGAAAGAACTTATATTGTATTTTCGTAAATAACGGACTTTTACGTAAAAACGAATTCGAAAACGTATTGAACCAATACAAAGGAATGGGTTTGAACGTAAAAGGAGTAGATGCTTCAGATAGATTCCTTTCGCAACTAGCAGGAATTGATGAGCCGGAAGCTAAACGTAAAGCTATCGGAAGAGTATTTATCGAAGTATTTGACGATGAAGCTCATTTGATAGAAGATGTAAAATGGTTAGCTCAAGGAACGATTTATCCTGACGTAATCGAATCGGTTTCTGTAAAAGGACCTTCGGCTACTATAAAATCTCACCACAACGTGGGAGGTCTTCCTGATTTTATGAAACTTCAAATTGTGGAACCACTCAGAATGCTGTTTAAAGACGAAGTTCGTAGAGTAGGAAGAACACTCGGAATTGATGATGAACTTCTCGGAAGACATCCGTTCCCAGGACCTGGATTAGCAATCAGAATTCTAGGAGATATCACTCCTGAAAAAGTAAGAATCCTTCAAGAAGTTGATTACATTTTCATTAACGGATTGAAAGAACATGGGCTTTACGACAAAGTATGGCAAGCAGGAGCTATTTTGCTTCCTGTAAACAGTGTGGGAGTAATGGGAGATGAGCGTACGTATGAGAAAGTTGTGGCGTTGCGCGCTGTGGAATCTACAGACGGAATGACCGCAGATTGGGTACACTTGCCGTATGAATTCTTGATGAAAATATCGAACGAAATCATCAACAAAGTCAAAGGTGTAAACCGAGTGGTGTATGACATCAGTTCTAAACCACCTGCAACAATTGAATGGGAATAGTTTTTGTATTAATGCAAAAACGTTAAAATAAAGATATGAGAAAAGTATTTTTAACGATGCTATTAGTTGTAGCATCATTTGGGGTTTTTGCGCAAAATAATATTCAGCATACAGTTGTCAAAGACGACACCGTTAGCAGTTTAGCTCGCAAGTATAATGTAACCATTCACGATATCTACCAATTGAATCCTTCAGCTAAGGAAGGAATCAAACTTGGGGAAGTTATCCTCATTCCCAAAAATGATAAAAATGCGGCTTTAGCCAAAAAGAATGGGCTTTATCACAAAGTAGAGCCTAAAGAAACACTTTTTGGTATTGCCCAAAAATACGGCGTGACCATTCAAGCCATTCAAGATGCCAACAAAGATTTGCTTGCTAATGGTTTACAACCCGATTTGGAAATCTTGATTCCGCAAGGCAAAAAGGTAGTAAACAATAGCACGGTAACTCGTGAGGATTATATTGTTCATGTAGTGCAGCCTAAAGAAACTAAATTCGCTTTAACTCAAAAATACGAAATCAGCGAAGAGCAACTTCTCAAAGAAAATCCGCAACTCAAAGAAGGACTTAAAGCCGGAGATACACTCCGAATTCCGATTCACAGAAACAACGCTACTGAAGAAAAATCTTCTGCCAAAGATGTTGTAGTGTCGGGTAAACAAACGTTTAAGGATTTGACAAAAAGCATAAAATCAACGCCTTCCAAAGAAGTAGTGATTATGCTTCCGTTCAATATCTCTAAGCAAAACATGGACAGCAATTCGGTGCAAGAAGTGTTCAAGAAAAGTCAATTTATGAACATTACGGTTGACTTTTATTCTGGAGCATTAATGGCAATTGATGATATTAAAGCCTTGGGAGGTAATTTTAAAATCACGTTTTATGATTCGGAAGAAACGGCTTCGGTTTCGGCTGTCGATCATCTTATTCGAGTAAATGATTTTTCGAATGTCTCTGCGGTAATTGGGCCATTATTCCCGGTGCATACCGAAAAAGTAGCGTCGCTTTTAAAAAACAAGAATATTCCAGTGATTTCTCCGCTTTCTAAAGAGGGAAAGGCGGGTTCTGACAATTTATACCTATCTGTTCCGCCAGCGGATGTGTCTAAAAAAATGATGCTGGAGTATTTGAAAAACAAAGGCGAAAATACGGTAGCTGTAGTGGACAGAAAAAAACAAAGCTCACGTGACTTTATTGCCAAAAATTACGATGGAGTGCGATTTGCCCAATTTAATGAAAAAGGAGGATTGGATACCGATCACCTAAAAGGAATTTTAAGTACAACAAAGGTGAATTATGTTATTCTCGAAACAGAATCATCTTCAATGGTGATGAATACCACTCGTATTTTATCTAATTTGATGGATACGTATAAAATTGTATTAGTAGCTCTTGACCGAAATGATGCTTTTGAGGCAGATGAGGTGCATTCGACTACTTTGGCAAAATTGAACTTACATTATCCGTCATACATCAAAGATGTAACTTCTGAGCTTAGCTCGTTTTATATCGATTATAAGAACAAAAATAACGCTTACCCAAGTCAATATGCTGTAAGAGGATATGATGTGGTGTATGATGTTCTTTTAAGACTAATGCAAGGCGAAAGTTTTGAAGAAGTTGCCAAAAAGACAAGCTCAGAGCAAAAAGAAAGTAGATTCTCGTATGTAAAATCATCCGAAGGTGGCTATTACAATACCGGAGTTTACATTTTGCAATACGACACAGATTTAACCATAAAAGAAGCTAAATAATGACGTCAAAAGTAACTTATACAGGTGATTTACGAACAAGTTCTGTTCATCTACAATCAGGTAGCGAAATCATCACAGATGCTCCTCTGGACAACAACGGAAAAGGAAAGGCTTTTTCGCCAACAGATATGGTAGCAAATTCTTTAGCGACTTGTATGTTTACCATTATGGGCATCAAGGCAAATCAAATGGATATAAATTTTGAGGGTTCTACGGCTTCTGTTACCAAAATTATGAAGGCTGAACCTCGAATGATTTCTAAAATCATCGTAGAATTTGATATGAAAATCAGTACTGATGAGAAAATCAAAACCATTTTGGAACGAGCGGCGCTGACTTGTCCAGTTTATTTGAGCCTTCATCCGGATATTCAAAAAGAAGTTACTTTCAGTTGGCTTTAATAAACCAAGAATCGCAACGCAAGCTATTCTTGGAATTAGCTCAGACCAAAATGCCTTACGGGAAATTCAAAGGGCGACTTTTGGTTGAACTCCCAGAGCCTTACTTGGTGTGGTATAAATCCAAAGGTTTTCCTGCCGGAAAGTTAGGTGAACAACTACAACTTATGTATGAAATCAAGCTCAACGGACTCGAGTATTTGATTCGGGATGTTTTGAGAAAATCCTGATTTTGGTCTATTTGTTTGAATTAAGGGCTAATAAAACCTTAATAAAACTCAAAAACCTGATAAATCTCATATTTTTTGAGGTGTAAAATATGTATCTTTGCGCCTCAAAAATAATTCTAACCTTAAAATGTTTATAGCATGCAACTGTATAACACTTTGAGTGCGGAGGAAAGAAAAATACTTATCGAAGAGTCGGGCAAACAACGCCTTACCTTGTCTTTCTACGCATACGCAAACATCGAAAATCCTCAAGAATTTAGAGATAATTTATTCCGCGTTTGGAATACCCAAGAAGTTTTAGGACGTATTTATGTCGCTCACGAAGGAATCAACGCCCAACTGTCGGTACCTGCCGATCGTTTTGACGAATTCAAAGCCTATTTAGACACCTATGATTTTATGAGAGGAATGCGTCTGAATATTGCGGTAGAGCAAGATGACTTTTCGTTCTTAAAACTAACGGTGAAAGTGCGTCACAAAATCGTTGCCGACGGATTGGACGATGCTTCTTTTGATGTGACCAATAAAGGAATTCACCTTAAAGCGGCAGAATTCAACAAGTTGTTAGAAGACCCAAATACGATTGTTGTTGATTTTCGTAACCATTACGAAAGCGAAGTGGGGCATTTCAAAGGAGCTATTACGCCCGATGTGGATACTTTTAGAGAATCACTTCCGATTATAGAAGAGCAATTAGAACCATACAAAGAAGAAAAAAATCTTTTGATGTATTGTACCGGAGGTATTCGTTGTGAAAAAGCAAGTGCTTACTTCAAACACAAAGGATTTAAAAATGTATATCAATTAGAAGGAGGTATTATCGAATACGCTCGTCAGATTAAAGATCAAGGAATAGAGAGTAAATTCATCGGAACAAATTTCGTGTTTGACCATCGCTTGGGCGAAAGAATCACTGACGATATCATCGCAAGATGTCATCAATGTGGTGAGCCTTGTGATACGCATACCAACTGCGCGAATGATTCTTGTCATTTGCTTTTTATCCAATGTGAGAAATGTGCCGCAGCTATGGAAGGATGTTGTTCGGACGAATGTGTGGAAGTGATTCACCTTCCGCTTGCCGAACAAATCGCGCTTCGCAAAGGCAAAATGAACGGCAATAAAATTTTCAAAAAAGGAAAATCTCCGGCTTTGAAATTCAAGTCAATCCCGACCGATGAAGTAATCGCTAAAGTCCAAGCCAAAAAACAAGAAGAAAAGAAAAAGCAAGTCAAAAAGCAATTAGTCGGAAAGGCAACCCATTATTATACTTCTTCCGGTATTTCAGAATTCACACTAAGTGGCGAAATCAACAAAGGAGATGTTCTTTTGATTGTAGGTCCAACTACCGGCGAGCAAAAAATCGAAGAATATAAAATGGTCGTAAATAATGATTTTGCCGATTCAGCGAAAAGCGAAGATAAAATCACCATCAAATTGCCGTTCAGAACACGTTTGTCTGACAAACTTTATAAAATAATTCAATAGTACTTTGAGTTTAGTTCAAAAAAGCCAATTCTGCACAAGAATTGGCTTTTTTATTTACCGAAACCAAAAATTGAATATTAACATTTCGAGAATTATTGTATTTTTGTTAACCTGATTACAAAAAATGAAGCCACAAATTCTGAGCAAACAAGAACGTCTACAAGCCTTATTTGAAGCGCAATTAAGTCTGCCTTCAAATCACGAAATAGACGTAGAGTTTTTGGTGGAAATTGTAAATGTTTTCCGCCCGCTGGACGTGACTATTGTATATGAAATCAACCTGAATCCGCTGATTTCGCTATTGGTAGAAAATCAAGAATACAAACACTATTTAATCAGGTACCTCAGAAGACTTTTCTATAAAAGAGATTTCGACCAAATCATTACCGATGCCGGAATTCTGAAAGACAGTGACTTTTTGTATGAAATCAGAAAGCGCATTGTTGAGAAAATTCTCCCTTATCAACCGCCAAAAAACACCTTACAATTCATTTTGAATCAGGTGTTTTATGACAGCACTGATCCGATTTGGATTAACCGAATTCCAAATTGGCAAATCGACGCGTTGATGGACGAGGTGGATTTTAATTCGATTTATACACAAACCAATGCCGGATTTGAACTCTCTGAAATCATTTACGGACTCGAAGTGCTTATTCAGCGTGTGACAGGGAAAGCATTGGAAACGGATGTCAACAAAATGGTGCCCGAATTTCAGAATTTTGACAGCCCATTCATTGCTATTCAACGTGAGTTTACAGAATTCAACAACAAGCTCATGTTGTCAAAAAACAAATACACCACTTCTGATGATTTGAATTACAAGCAAATCCTGATTTTACACAAACAATGTGAGAATTATATAAATACAGCTTTTTATAATTCGCATAAATTCGGTATTTCAATTAAAGTAAATCAGTCCTTACTTCGCATCCAACAACAACTCGAAAGAATCAAAGAGATGTTGCCGTTTTTGGTGTTAAACTCACAAGATCAAGCCAAGCAAAAGAGCAAAGAATTAGCTTTGCTGCTTATCCGATACAACTGTAATAAAAGCAACCTCAAAAAACTCATTAACGAGAGTACGCAACTCTTGTCGTATGAAGTGACACAACACACCGCACGTACCGGCGAGAATTACATCACCAACAACCGCAGAGAATACTTTAAAATGCTTCGGTCGGCATCCGGCGGAGGAATTATTGTGGCTTTTTTGTGTGTGTTTAAATTGATGTTTTCAAAAATTGAAACCAGTGCCTTTGGTCATGCGTTTTTTTACAGTATGAATTATTCGCTGGGTTTTATTGCGATTTACCTTTTCGGATGTACGCTCGCTACCAAACAGCCCGCAATGACCGCTTCGGCGCTAGTGAGTGCTTTAGAGCATGGTTCCAAAGATAAATCGACTACTTTAGGAGAAAAATACCGAAGCTTTGCAGTGTTTTTTGCGCGTGTATTCCGTTCGCAGTTTATAGCTTTTGTTGGAAACGTATTTTTTGCCTTTCCGGTAGCACTATTGCTGATTTGGGGAATCGACCAAGCCTTTGAATACAATATCGCCGAACAAAAATGGAATAAACTCATCGTGGATTTAAGTCCTGTGGACTCTCCGGCGATTTTCCATGCGGCAATTGCAGGATTCTTTTTGTTTATTTCCGGAATTATTGCCGGAAGTGTCTCTAACCGAGACAAACACAATCACGTATATTACCGCATACAAGAACATCCGTTACTCAAAAAATCCTTTGGAAAAGAAAAAACTAATCGATTAGCAGCTATTTACGAGAAAAAATGGGCTGGGATTATTTCGAATTTTTGGTTCGGAGTATTTTTGGGAAGTACAGCTTCTATCGGAATTTTCTTAGGACTAGACTTAGATATTCGTCACATTACCTTTGCCAGCGGAAATTTGGCTTTAGGCTTGTACGGAGGGCATTTTGATATCCCGACCCCTATGATTGTTTGGGGTGTCATAGGAGTGGGAGTAATTGGACTTGTAAATTTCTTAGTGAGTTTTACCCTTTCGCTAACGTTGGCTTTCCGTTCCAGAAACATATCGTTATTAGAGTTAAGAGGCGTGGCGGTAGCGATTTGGAAGTTCTTTAAACAAAGACCTACGCACTTTTTCTTCCCGCCAAAAGCAAGGTAATTTCTTATAAACGTACTTCTAGAATTCTTCTAATCGGGATAGCTACCCCTTTTTTCAGCGTAACATAAGCGTCATCAGCTGTCCAAACAGTCGTTTCTACAGCTTTGATTCCTTCGGTGTCGGCAAAAATGATTTTAATTTTTGAATGGTGAAGATTCCCCAAAGCCATGGCATCTTGAAGTTTACTTACAATTTCTTTTTCGCTCATCGTGCGGATTACACTATCAGCCGGAAAGTGAAGTTTTTCTACTTCTTCTTTCTCTATAAGTATCGGTTCGTTTGTTTGATTTGTTGACATAGTAATTTTAATTAGAAAGGTTGTGTTTTTGGAGGTCGTAAGGTAGAAAAAATAACAGAAATGTCAAAAAAATTATAATTATTTGAACACCTCAAAATTGCGTTAAAAATCAATTGGTTTCTACAAAATCCATCACGCTCATTTTCATCGAATTATCCAAGATTTGAATTTCGAGTTCTAGGATGGATTTTAGAGCTTCAAAGTTGATTCTTTCGGTGTCATCGCTTGATTTGTGATAATCATCGTGTCCGCCGGTATGGAAAAAAAGCACCGGAATTCGTTTGTTGTAAAACGAAGTTTGGTCCGAACCACCTTTGCCTTCTCTACTCGTATAATAATGCAAATCAGACGAAAGGTTTTTAAAGATTTCCTCGAAAGCTGTACTGGTGCCATAACCGATAATGGCCAATCCGTTGTCTGGATTATAACGACCAATCATATCCATATTCAGCATCCAATGGACATCAGCTAGATGGATTGTTGGGTGGTTGGTAAAGTGTTTTGAGCCTAAAAGCCCCCATTCTTCGGCTCCGAAAGCAATAAAAAGCAAGTTGAATTTCTCTTTTACTTTATTAGAAGAATAATGACGAGCGAGTTCTAATAATCCTGCAACACCCGAGGCATTGTCGTCCGCGCCATTGTGGATTTTTCCGATATTGAGCGTGTCGCGCGTGTCGAGTTCGCCGTGACCTAAATGGTCATAATGAGCTCCGATTACAATTGTCTTTTTCGCTCCATTATCCAAAAAACCGATGATGTTGTCTGCCGGGCGAATGCTATCGGGGATTTTTATACGTCGTACTTTAGCCTCAAAACCTTGACGAAAACCTTTTTCGCCTTTGGGTTTTAGTCCATATTTTTTGAATTCACCCTCGATGTACTGAGCTGCTTTTTCAATTTCCGGGCTTCCGGTTTGGCGGCCTTTCATCTTGTCCGAAGCCAGGTAAGTAATGTGTTTTTTCAGGTTCTTTTCGGATACTTGCGCCGCGCCCAATACGCAACACAACGAGTATAAAATCAGTATAAAAGTTCTCATAGAAGGAAATTGAAAGTCTGCAAAATACTATTTTTCGGATAAACAAAAAAACGCAGATTATTGCGTACATTTGTAGCCTTAATTAATTCTATAAAATATACATAAAATGAGCTTACAACAAATTCTTACTCCTCAGATTCAGCAGGCTGTTCAATCTCTTTTTGATATTAGTATCGAAAAGGTAGAATTTCAGGCTACGCGTAGGGAATTTGAAGGAGATATTACATTTGTGATTTTCCCGCTTGTAAAGCTTATCAAAGGCAATCCTGTAGAAATCGGAAATAAAATCGGTGAATATTTGGTTCAAAACACATCGGAAGTTGTGCGATTCAATGTGGTGTCCGGGTTTTTGAATATTGTGATTTCGGATGATTATTATTTGAACTTTTTCAATGCGATAAAAGATAACGAGCAATTTGGCTATTCTACAACTTCTTCGGATGCGATGATGGTAGAATATGCTTCTCCAAACACCAACAAACCACTTCATTTAGGTCACGTACGTAACGTATTACTAGGTTATTCGGTTGCCGAAATCCTAAAAGCATCCGGAAAGAAGGTGTATAAAACTCAAGTTATCAACGACAGAGGAATCCATATTTGTAAATCGATGGTTGCTTGGCGAAGAGACGGTAAAAAAACGCCATTGCCGGAAGAAAAAGGAGATAAGTTTGTTGGGGATTATTATGTGGCGTTTGATAAGGCCTTTAAAAAAGAGCTACGAGATGTAATTTATAAGGAATATGAAAAGCAATTATCAATAAACATTAATACACAGGAGTGGAATGATTTAATGACATCCGGAAGTATAATAAACTTGATATTTAGTTCGGTTAATTCTGTTTTTAAAAAGCTAATCTTTGAAATAGACGCTAAGTGGAATTCAAACAAATCAGAATTAAGATACGATTTAGATTTTAATTCATTAAGTCATTATTATTCAGATTATTCGAAATCAGACGAAATAAAAATATTTAAAGAAATATTTGATAAAACTTATAAGGAGTTTTTCAAAGATTACTATTCGAATACTAAAGAAAACAGAGTTAACAATTCTGATAATGAAATTTATTTGAATATTTATGATGAACTTCAGAAAGCTATCAAAGAGTTAGAAGGAAATAAATTAGTAATAGACCAAGTTGGGATAATGAAAGAAGCTCAACAAATGCTGTTAGATTGGGAGGCAGGAAAACCAGATGTTATTGAAGATTGGAAAACAATGAATAGTTGGGTGTACGAAGGATTTGATGTGACATACAAAAACATTGGCGTTGATTTTGACAAAAACTATTACGAAAGCAATACCTATCTTTTAGGAAAAGACCTTGTTGAAGAAGGTCTTGAAAAAGGAATTTTCTATAAAAAAGAAGACGGTTCGGTTTGGATTGATTTTACGGAAGAAGGTTTGGACGAAAAATTAGTACTTCGCTCAGACGGAACGTCCGTGTATATCACTCAAGATATCGGAACGGCAATTCAACGTGTAAAAGATTTTCCGGATATCAACGGAATGGTTTATACGGTAGGAAACGAGCAGGATTATCACTTCAAAGTATTGTTTTTGATTCTTAAAAAACTGGGTTATTCTTGGGCAGAAAATCTATACCATTTGTCATACGGAATGGTGGATTTACCTTCAGGGAAAATGAAGTCGAGAGAAGGAACCATAGTAGATGCGGATGATTTGATTGCGGATATGGAAGCCACAGCGCGTGAAATCTCGGAAGAACTCGGAAAATTGGACGGTTATTCTGATGAGGATAAAGAGCTTTTGTACAAAATCATCGGTTTAGGGGCGTTGAAATATTACATCCTGAAAGTAGATCCTAAAAAACGAATTTTGTTCGATCCGAAAGAATCCGTAGATTTTGCCGGAAATACAGGACCTTTTATCCAATATACGTATGCTAGAATTCAGTCCATTTTGCGCAAAGCGGATGCGGATTTTGCGACGCATACTTTTAGCGTATCGGATTTGGCATTAGAAGAAAAAGAAAAAGAACTCATCAAACAAGTGGCGCTTTTCCCGGAAGTTATCGAGAATGCAGCCAAAACGTACAGCCCGGCATTGATTGCTAACTATACCTATGATTTAGTAAAAGAATACAATTCATTCTATCAAAGTACTCCAATTTTGGCGACTGATAACCAGACTTTGAAAAACTTCAGAGTTCAACTATCTAAAAAAGTAGGGGATACAATTAAAGCAGCCTTTTCGCTATTGGGAATTGAAGTTCCTGAAAGAATGTAATACTTGGGAGAATTTATATAAAAAGGGGAACAGCCGGTTAGAACAAACTGAGTTGTTCCCCTTTTGTTCCATCAAAGAGGGAGGTGTCCAGCTCAGGGAAATTCATATCCGGAAAATATTTTTTTTTGCCGATGCGGAAGGTGTTGTGAATCATTTCGGCAATTTCGCCATTTCCGGTATTTCGTTTTCGGATGTTTTTTTTACCCAAATTTCCGTTGTGAAGCGAGGCGATTTGGTTCAAAACCTTGTCTTTTCGGTCAGGGAAATGCGCCTCAAGCCAATCTTTGAATACCGGTTCCACTTCATCATTCAGTCCGACCAAAGTATATCCGAATGCTAGTGCTCCGTACTCGGAAATCGTTTTGAGCGTAGGCAATATTTCAGAACTATTCAAACTCGGAATAATCGGGGCGACCATCACGTGCGTGGGGATGTTGTTTTCCGAAAGTGTTTTCAAAGCTTTGAGTTTATTCTCTACGGATGAAGTGCGGGGTTCGAGTATGCGTCTTAAATCTTCGTTGAGTGTAGGCATACTCATGGAAACTGAAACCAAATTTTTAGCCGCCATTTGTGTTAGTAGGTCCAAATCGCGCAAAACCAAAGCATTTTTGGTGATGATACTCACCGGGTGGCGATAATCCAAGCAAACTTGAAGCAAGCCGCGTGTAATTTCTAGTTTTCGCTCAATAGGTTGGTAGCAATCTGTATTTCCGGACAAAGAAATAGTCGAAGCTTTATGTCCTTTTTTGCGGAAGAATTGCTCAAGCAAAGCAGGGGCATTTTTTTTGGCTAAAATAATCCGCTCAAAATCCACTCCGGCACTATATCCCCAATATTGATGAGTCGGCCGTGCATAGCAATACGCACAACCGTGCTCACAGCCTTGATACGGATTCATGGAATACATAAAAGGAAGATTGTCTGATTTTACCGAATTGACTATCGTCTTAGGGAAAACTTCTAAGATTTGCGTTTTGGCAATTGCTTCTTCGTAATCATCCTGATAAATAGTGGTCTCATACCGATTTTTGGAAAATCGATTGTGCAAATTCTCTACGGCTCCTTGTCCTTTTTGGGGTTGATTTTGCATAAAATTCGGGGTGAAAACATTACTTTTATCGCTTAGCTAAGTTAGAAATACCACTTGGAATATCGTGTTAATAAGATTATTATTTTTACTTTTGAAATCCTTAAAAATCTAAATATCCAATGATGCAATGGGAAAGTCTATTGTCACTCAAAAAGCAAGGTGACACATCTCCGAGAATCCGAAAAGAACAAGATCAAACCCGATTGGGCTTCGAAGTAGACTATGACCGAATTATATTTTCGCCTGCCTTTCGTTCACTTCAAGACAAAACGCAAGTTATCCCGATGTCGAAGACGGATTTTGTTCACACCCGACTTACGCATAGTCTGGAAGTTTCGGTGGTAGGGCGTTCGCTGGGTAGAAATGCCGGAAAATTCATTTTGGAAAAATATCCGCATCTGAAAGAATTGGGGTATGAAATCAATGATTTCGGAGCCATTGTAGCTGCGGCATCGCTCGCTCATGATATAGGGAATCCGCCGTTCGGTCATTCGGGCGAAAAAGCTATCGGAGAATATTTCTTGAACGGAAACGGAAGTCGTTTTAAATCACAGCTCACACCGAAAGAACATCAAGATTTAGTGAGTTTCGAAGGAAATGCCAACGGGCTTATGGTACTTACTTCGTCCATGTTTGGGGTAGAAGGAGGGCTTAGAATTTCGTATGCGACACTTGGTGCGTTTATGAAATACCCGAAAGAATCGTTGCCGATTAAACCAACGAGCAATATTGCCGATAAAAAGTACGGATTCTTTCAATCCGAAAAAGAATTTATCAAAGAATTGGCTACTGAATTAGGGCTTATCCCGAACAAAACCGGAGACGATATCGGGTATGAGCGTCATCCGTTGGCGTATTTGGTAGAAGCTGCCGATGATATTTGTTATACTATTATCGATTTTGAAGATGGTATTAATTTGGGTTGGATTGATGAGGATTATGCCTTGGAATATTTGATCAAATTAGTCAAAGACAAAATCAATAACGCGAAATATTACGAACTCAAAACCCGTGAAGACCGCGTGAGTTACCTCAGAGCATTGGCAATCGGTCGAATGATTGATGAGGTAATCGAGGTTTTTAAAGAAAACGAAGAAAGCATACTGCAAGGGAAATTCCCGTATGCGCTAACAGATAAGAGTCAATTCAAAGCGCAATTGGACGATATTATCAAAATCTGTGTAAAAAAGATTTATCAAAGCACCGAAGTAACCCAAAAAGAAATTACCGGATACAAAGTGATTTCGGTATTGTTGGATACTTTTATTACGGCTTATAACAATGCTTACGAAGGAACAACCAGCAATTACGATAAGTTGGTTTTAAGAATGTTGCCTGAAAAATATAAGGCTGCCAATACGGCTTCGGTGTATGAGCGATTGTTGCAAATGTGTCACTTCGTTTCGCTACTTACTGATGGAAATGCCCTTCAATTATTCAAAATTATTCAAGGAAATAAAGAAGGACACCACAGCCATTAACGGCTTGGTTTTACCACAAGAGCATCAGGGAACTTTTCGAGTATCATCGCTCGAGTTCTGTCTGCATCGATTTTGGTTTTGAAATTCCCGACCTGAACTTTATAATTCGGCGAGCTGAAGATGATGGTTCCGTCTATTTCAGGGAAATGTTTTTTGAAGTCGGCCAATACTTTTCGTGCTTGTTGACTATCCCCGTAAAAAATTTGGATTTTGTACTTGTCGGTAGTGGTTATCGACGAGTTGATTTTGCGCTTTTCGTTCAGTAATTGTTCGAACCTTGAGTCTTGCTCAATTTGAGTCTGAGCTGTTAAATTATTGCTACTCAATAAGGTTAGAAACATTATAAATAAGACAGAAAATGACGGGCGAAATTTCATAACGAATTATATTTTAGGCAAATGTAGTATATAAAAATTAAATCCTGTAAACAGCACTTATTTAGAACTATTATAAATTACCGGATAAACATGGCTTTGGGCTTTGAGAATAGTGTTTAAGTCGTATTTTTGCTAAAATTTTCTAAAAAGTGAGTACACTACTCTGTGTCTCGTCATAGAAAAAAGTGTGCCAAATACGAACGATAATCGTTTTTTAATATGAAAAAAATGGGAAACCATAATTCTGTGTTTAGAATTTTCTTATTGAGTGTGCTTTTTGCGTTTAATGCGTCAGTATCTGCATTTGCTCAAGAAGCCGAAGCATCAACAGGAGCTGATGCTGCAGCTGGTAAAGCATTGTTTAATACACATTGTGCTGCTTGTCACCATTTAGATAAAAAAATGACAGGGCCGGCTTTAAGAGGTGTAACCGAGAGATTAGACAATGCATGGTTGCACAAATGGATTCACAATAGTTCTGAAGTTATCAGATCAGGTGATGCGTATGCTGTGAAGATTTTTGAAGAGTACAAAGGGTCTGTGATGACTCCGTTTCCTCAATTATCTGATGCGGATATTGATAATATCTTAGCCTATACAGCTCAGCCAAAAGCGGAGCCTGCCAAAGATGCTGGTGCCGTTGGTCCTACTAAAGATCAAACAGGAGATGACTCATCATACACCTTAGTGCTTGGTGTTTTAGTGTTGGTGTTGTTGGTGCTTATCGCTATGTTGTTCATGGTGAAAAACGGATTGAAAAACATTGCTAAAACGCAAGGAGTGGAGCTTAATGAGCAAAAAGGGGTTTCGTTATGGACTGCTTTTGTAAAAAATCAATTCTTGGTATTGGTGTCAGTAATCCTATTATTGCTTGTTGGGGCGTATGCCGGATACGGATATATGATGCAAGTAGGTGTTGATAAAGGATATCAACCAATTCAGCCAATTCACTATTCTCACAAAATTCACGCTGGTGATAACGGAATTGACTGTAAATACTGTCACTCTTCTGCTAGAACAAGTAAAACGGCAGGTATTCCTTCGCTTAACGTATGTATGAACTGTCACGAAAACATTTCTGAATACAACGGAGAAGAAGATCTTGCAAACGGATATACTAAATCATTCTATACAGCTGAAATTCAAAAATTATATGATGCTGTAGGATGGGATCCTTCCACTCGTGAATACTCTAAAGAACAAAAACCTGTAAAATGGGTTAGAATTCACAACTTGCCAGATTTCGTATATTTCAATCACTCTCAACACGTTTCGGTTGCCGGATTAGAATGTCAAACTTGTCACGGAGAAGTTCAGACTATGGAGATTCTTGAGCAACACGCTACACTTTCAATGGGATGGTGTGTGGATTGTCACAGAACAACCAACATCAAAATGGAAGGAAACGAATATTACGAAAAAATACACTCAGAGCTTGCTAAGAAATATGGAGTTGATAAACTTACCGTTGCACAAATGGGAGGTTTAGAGTGTGGAAAATGTCATTACTAATTCAAGGACTTAAAATATCTTATACAATATGTCATCAAACAAAAAATACTGGAAAAGTGTTGAGGAGCTGAACCAAAACAGTTCTATTGTTGAGACGCTTAAAAATAACGAGTTTGTTGAACCAATCCCTACAGAGGAATTCTTAGGGGATGAGAAGTCGCTTTCGGAGTCTTCTACAACAAGACGTGATTTTTTGAAATATGTTGGTTTCAGTACTGCGGCGGCTACGCTTGTAGCATGTGAAGGACCAGTAGTTAAATCAATCCCTTATGTTGTTCAACCGGAACAAATCATCCCGGGTGTGGCAGATTATTATGCTACTACTATGGCGGATGGATTTGATTTTGCAAACATTCTTGTGAAAACAAGAGAGGGGCGTCCGATTAAAATCGAGAACAACAATTTACCAGGATCAAAAATAGGTGCGAATGCTCGTGTGCATGCATCTGTTTTGTCTATGTATGACAGTACTCGTTTGAAAAACGCTAAAATTGGTGGTAAAGATGCTTCTTGGAATGAAGCGGATGAGACTATCAAAAAATCATTAGCAGAAGCACAGTCAAACGGAGAGCAAATTGTTCTACTTACCGGAACTATGGCTAGTCCGTCAACTGATAAATTGATTGCTGAATTTATTGCAAAATACCCAACAGCTAAACACGTGGTGTATGATGCGGTTTCTTGTTCAGAGTCTTTAGATGCTTTCGAAGAAGTATTCGGAGAGAGAGCTCTTGCAGAATATGACTTTTCTAAAGCAGATACTATCGTGTCAATCGGTGCAGATTTCTTAGGAGATTGGCAAGGTGGAGGATACGATAACGGATATGCTAAAAAACGTATTCCGGCTAACGGAAAAATGTCTAAGCATTTCCAATTCGAAGCTAATATGAGTTTATCAGGAGCAAACGCAGATAAAAGATATCCGATGTCTGTGGCTCAACAAAAATTAGCTTTGGTTAAAGTTTACGGAATCATCACTGGTAATGCAGTAGAAACTCCGGGTCTTCAAAGAGCAGAAGAAGTAACTCACGCAGCTAACGCGCTTAAAAAAGCAGGAAGCAAAGGAGTGTTTGTTACCGGATTAGAAGACAAAAATGCACAATTATTAGCAATTGCTATCAACCAAGCTTTACAAAGTGAAGCATTTGATTCCAACAATACAAGACAAATCAGAAAAGGTGATGCTAAAAAAGTAGCTCAACTTATCGCTGATTTAAAAGCAGGACAAGTTCATACGCTTATCATGAGCGGAATCAATCCTGTATATTCATTACCAAACGGTGTTGAGTTTGCAGAAGCAGTTAAAAAAGCTAAAACTTCAGTAGCCTTCTCATTAAAAGAAGACGAAACGGTAAAAGCAAGTTCTATCGCGGTGGCTCTTCCTCATTATTTAGAGTCTTGGGGAGATGTAAACATTGTAAAAGGACATTACAGTGTAATGCAACCGACTATTCGTCCATTATTCGACACAAAGCAATTCCAAGAAGCATTGTTGTCATGGACAGGTAATGAATCTTCATACTACGATTACTTAAAATCTTTCTGGACAACTTCGGTTTTATCAGGTAAAACTTGGAATCAATCGGTACACGACGGATTCTTCGTATCAGAAGCTACTTCTACTTCATCAGGTAGCGTAGCCGATGCAACGGCTGCAGTTAGCGCTTTATTAGCGTCTAAAGATGCAGGAAATTTCGACTTAGTGCTTTATACCAAAACAGGTATGGGAGACGGTCAACAAGCAAATAACCCATGGTTACAAGAATTCCCAGATCCAATCACTCGTGTGTCGTGGGATAACTATGCAACAATGAACAGAATCGATGCTGAGAATCTTGGCGTTGAAAACAGAAACGTTGCTAACGGTGGTTTAGACGGAAATTATATCTCTATCACTCTAGATGGAGTAACTATAGAAAACATCCCTGTAATCATCCAACCGGGTCAGGCGCAAGGAACAATTGGTCTTTCTTTGGGTTACGGAAGAAAAGAGGGAATGAAATCTGAAATGCAAGTAGGTATCAATGCTTACCCATTCTATAAAGATTTCAAAAATACTCAAAGAGTAACTGTTTCTAAAGGTTCAGGATGGCATGAATTTGCTTGTGTTCAATTGCACAGAACACTTATGGGAAGAGGAGACATCCTTAAAGAAACTACTTTAGATGTATTCAACAACGAAGAAGCTAAAGTATGGAACCCAGCTCCGATGGTATCCTTAGATCACAATCCAATAGAAGCTTCTAAAGTTGATATTTGGGAATCATTTGATCGATCAGTAGGACATCACTTCAAATTGTCTATCGACCTTAACGCATGTACCGGATGTGGAGCTTGTGTTATTGCTTGTCACGCTGAAAATAACGTACCGGTTGTCGGTAAATCAGAGGTAAGACGCTCTCGTGATATGCACTGGTTGCGTATCGATAGATATTATTCATCAGAAGAAACATTCGCTGGTGATTTAACTAAGAAAAACGAGGAAGCTCACGGTTTATTTGCAAGTATTGACACTTACAGAGAATTAGAGCATCCATCAGATAATCCACAAGTAGCATTCCAGCCGGTTATGTGTCAGCACTGTAACCACGCTCCATGTGAGACAGTTTGTCCGGTAGCGGCAACTTCACACGGACGTCAAGGTCAAAACCACATGGCTTACAACCGTTGTGTAGGAACTCGTTACTGTGCGAACAACTGTCCATATAAAGTAAGACGTTTCAACTGGTTCTTATACAGCAAAAATTCGGAATTCGATTATCATATGAATGACGATTTAGGTCGTATGGTACTTAATCCGGATGTAGTTGTGCGTTCTCGTGGAGTTATGGAGAAATGTTCATTCTGTATCCAAGCTACTCAAGCGGTAATCTTAAAAGCTAAGAGAGAAGGAAGAGTGGTTAAGAGCGAAGAATTCCACAATGCAGTTGCTTGTTCGGCAGCTTGTGGAAGCGGAGCAATGGTGTTTGGAGACGTAAATGATAAATCAAGTCAAGTAGCAAAACTTGCTGAAGATGAGAGAATGTATCATTTATTAGAACACATCGGTACAAAACCAAATGTGATGTATCAAGTAAAAGTAAGAAACGTTTAACTGTAAAGTAACTAAAAGTATTTAAATAAAGGATTATGTCTCATTACGAAGCACCCATTAGAAAACCTTTAGTTTTAGGGAATAAAACCTATCACGATGTTACTGTAGATGTAGCTCGTCCGGTAGAAGGTAAAGCAAATAAACAATGGTGGACTGTATTTTTGATAGCTCTAGCTGCCTTTTTATGGGGAGTTGGATCTATGGTCTATACAATTTCTACCGGTATTGGAACATGGGGATTAAATAAAACTGTAGGTTGGGCATGGGATATCACCAACTTCGTATGGTGGGTAGGTATCGGTCACGCTGGTACTCTTATTTCAGCAGTACTTTTGTTATTCCGTCAAAAATGGAGAATGGCGATTAACCGTTCTGCTGAGGCGATGACAATTTTCTCAGTAGTTCAGGCGGGATTATTCCCGATTATTCACATGGGTCGTCCTTGGTTAGGATATTGGGTATTGCCTGTACCAAACCAGTTTGGTTCGTTGTGGGTGAACTTTAACTCTCCACTTCTTTGGGACGTATTCGCTATCTCGACCTATTTATCTGTATCATTAGTATTCTGGTGGACAGGTTTATTGCCTGACTTCGCAATGCTTAGAGATAGAGCAATTACACCATTTACTAAAAGAATCTATTCTATATTATCATTCGGATGGAGTGGTAGAGCTAAAGATTGGCAACGATTTGAAGAGGTTTCTCTAGTTCTTGCTGGACTTGCAACGCCTCTTGTACTTTCGGTACACACTATCGTATCATTCGACTTCGCTACTTCGGTAATTCCGGGATGGCATACCACTATCCTTCCTCCGTACTTCGTTGCAGGAGCGATTTTCTCAGGATTTGCGATGGTAAACACGCTTCTTATCATCATGAGAAAAGTATGTAACCTAGAAGATTATATCACGATTCAACACATAGAACTTATGAATATCGTAATCATGATTACGGGTTCTATTGTAGGTATTGCGTATATCACTGAGTTGTTTGTGGCTTGGTATTCTGGAGTAGAGTACGAGCAATATGCTTTCTTAAACAGAGCAACAGGTCCTTACTGGTGGTCATACTGGTTGATGATGACTTGTAACGTAATTTCTCCGCAAGTTATGTGGTTCAAGAAAATCAGAACAAGTATTATGGTGTCGTTTATTATCTCGATTGTAGTAAACGTAGGTATGTGGTTTGAGCGTTTCGTAATCATCGTAACTTCACTTCACAGAGATTACCTTCCATCATCATGGACAATGTTCCAACCAACATTTGTTGATATCGGAATTTATATCGGAACAATCGGATTCTTCTTTGTGTTATTCTTGTTGTATTCACGTAGCTTCCCTGTAATTGCGCAAGCAGAGGTGAAAACTATCTTGAAATCATCAGGAGATAACTACAAAAGAGAAAGAGAGTTAAAAGGAGATCATCATTCACATAATCATTAATAGAAATGAGCGGTAAAGTTATTCACGTATTATACAACGATGACGATGTTTTACTAGATGCAGTAAAAGCAACTCGTTCTGCACATCATCATATTGAAGAAGTTTATACTCCTTTTCCGGTACACGGATTGGACAAAGCTATGGGACTTGCACCTACAAGAATCGCTATTTGTGCCTTTATCTATGGACTTATAGGACTTACAACAGCAACCCTTTTGATGAATTATGTAATGATTGAAAACTGGCCTCAAGACATTGGGGGTAAACCAAGTTTCAGTTACATTCAAAATATGCCTGCTTTTGTGCCTATTATGTTTGAGCTTACTGTATTCTTTGCAGCTCACCTTATGGTACACACTTTTTACCTAAGAAGTAAATTATGGATTGGTAAAAAAGCAGAAAACCCGGATCCAAGAACTACTGACGATCACTTCTTGATGGAAGTAGCCGTAGACAAAAACGAAGGAGAAATGGTTGCTTTTTTCGAAAAAACAGGTGCGGTAGAAATTAAAGTAATTGACAAGCATTAATATATTGCTATGAAGAATTTTTATAAAATAACTTTACTGGTAGCTATATCTGCAACGGCTGTATCTTGTTTTAACGAAAATAAGCCGAACTATCAGTTCTTTCCGAATATGTATGAGTCTGTAGCTTATGAAACATATTCTGAATCTGATGCTTTTAAAAATGGTAAAGAAGGACAACTTCCTGCGGAGGGTTCCATCAAAAGAGGTTTCGAGCCTTATGAGTACCCAGACACCCCAGAAGGTCTAGAAGCGGCAAGAGCTGGTTTGGTATCTCCGCTTTCAGAAGAAGATTATAATCCAGAAAAAGCACAAGCGCTTTATACAATATACTGTGCTATATGTCATGGTGAGAAGGGAGATGGACAAGGGAATTTGGTAAAAAGAGAGAAATTCTTAGGAGTTCCTAGCTATAATGACAGACCAATTACAGAAGGAAGCATTTTCCACGTTGTTACTTATGGATTAAACTCTATGGGTTCTCACGCGAATCAATTGACACAACAAGAGCGTTGGCAAGTTGCACGTTATGTAATGAGCTTAAAAGCAGAATAATAATTTGTAGAACACTATTTTTTCAGATATGTACACTTTTTCAGGTAAACTAAAAATATTTTCTATCGTTCTGATGATAGTAGGGGCTTTGGGTATCGGATATGGATTTTTATCTGCACCTAAATCCGCTCAAGAGGTAGAACAACTTTTAGAAAAAGAACATCAAGCTCATCATGGACACGGTTCGCACGATGCTCATCACGATCATCACGAAATGTCAAAAGAAGAACACGACGCTCACATTGCTCACGTGTATCACCAAGAAGCTAACAAACCTTGGTCTGCGCTTTATGTAGCAGGTATTTTCTTCTTCTTAATTTCTGTGGGAGCTCTTGCTTTTTATGCTATTCAACATGCTGCACAAGCAGGTTGGTCTCCGGTAGTATTCAGAGTAATGGAAGGAATCACAGCCTATGTGCCTGTTGGGGCAGTAATTGTATTCTTATTGTTATTGGCATCAAGTATGCATTTAAACCATTTATTTGTTTGGATGGATGCAGATACTGTAGCTAAAGATACTATCATTCAAGGTAAAACTGGATTTTTGAATGTTCCATTTTTCTTAATCAGAGCAGCTATTTTCTTGGCTGGATGGTCTTGGTACCGTCACGTATCGCGTAAGATTTCAATCCGTCAAGACAATGAACCTGATAATGCGGTTACCTTACACAAAAAGATGGTTAAAGCTTCAGCTTCATTCTTAGTGTTCTTCATCGTTACAGAATCAATCGCATCATGGGATTGGATTATGTCTGTAGATCCTCATTGGTACAGTACACTATTCGGATGGTATGTATTCGCTAGTTTCTTTGTGAGTGGTATTACAGCGATTACTTTGATTACAATTTACCTAAAATCGAAAGGATTATTAGAGTATGTAAATAAAAGTCACTTGCATGACTTAGCTAAATTTATGTTTGCTATCAGTATCTTCTGGACGTATTTATGGTTCTCACAGTTCATGTTGATTTGGTATTCAAACATCCCAGAAGAGGTAACTTACTTTATTCAAAGAATTGAAGATTACAACTTACCTTTCTTCGGAATGGTAGTACTTAACTTAGTATTCCCATTAGTTATCTTGATGAATGCTGATTTCAAACGCGTAAACTGGATTGTTGTTTTCGTTGGATTTGTAATTCTTTTCGGACATTACTTAGACTTCTTCAACATGATTATGCCAGCGACTGTAGGTGACAGATGGTTCATCGGAGTGCCGGAAATCAGTTCAGTATTATTCTTCTTAGGTTTGTTTATTTTTGTAGTGTTCAACGCACTTTCTAAACACCCATTATTGGCTAAGAATAACCCGTTAATCGAGGAAAGTAAACATTTTCATTACTAATATTTAAAGAAATAAACAGATGACAAGTTTATTGGTTGCTTTAGTTTTAATTTTATTGGGAGTTGCTATTTGGCAAATTTCAAAGATTTATTCATTAACTCAAATCAATGCAGGAGCTAAATTTGACGATTCTCAAGTTGCTAATGATAATGACAATAAAGTTAACGGATATTTAATGTTCGGTTTCTTAGTGTTTATCTATGTACTTACAATTTATTGTTTGATTGAATGGGGAGGATTAGTACTTATTGATAATTCGGCTGCAGAACACGGAAAAAATGTTGATAATCTAATGATTATTTCGTTTGTAATGATTTTTGCAGTACAAACAGTTACTCAATTCTTACTACATTATTTTGCTTTCAAATACAAAGGTGTTGAAGGTAGAAAAGCATTATATTTTGCAGACAACAACAGACTAGAGGCAATTTGGACAATTGTTCCGGTTATTGCTTTGAGTGTTTTGATTCTTTACGGATTATATACTTGGAACAATGTTATGTTTGTTGATCCGGAAGAAGAAGATGTTATTTATGTGGAGCTTTATGCAAAACAATTTAGCTGGGAAGCTCGTTATGCAGGTGAAGACAACGCTCTTGGTAAAGCAAACGTTCGTTTAATCGAAGGAATCAATACCTTAGGAGTTGATATGTCAGACCCGAATGCTAAAGATGATGTAGTGGTAAATGAATTACACTTGCCGGTAGGTAAAAGAGTGGTTTTCAAAATCCGTTCTCAAGACGTATTACACTCGGCGTATATGCCTCACTTTAGAGCACAAATGAACTGTGTTCCGGGGATGGTAACTCAATTCTCTTTTATCCCGACGATTACTTCAGCTGAATTTAGACAACTTCCAGAAACGGTTCAAAAAGTAGCTAATATCAATAAAATCAGAGGTAAAAAGAGTCAAGAACTTTTAGCTAATGGTGGTGAAGCATTAGAGCCATATCAATTTGATTACTTACTATTATGTAATAAAATTTGTGGTGCATCACACTACAACATGCAAATGAAAATCGTAGTTGAAACTCAAGAAGAATTTGATAAATGGATGGCTTCTCAAGAAAAGCTTTATACTAAAGTTTTTCCTCCTAAAACAGAAGAGCCTGCTATTGATGCACCAGTTGAATCAGTAGTTACAGATACAGTTCAAGTAGTTTTGAAATAATTAATTAGTATATCGTTTTACATATAATATAAAAAGTATGTCAGCACATCACGGACACGAAGAACATCACGAAGAACATCATCATCACAAAGATACTTTCATCACGAAATATATCTTTAGTATTGATCACAAGATGATTGCCAAACAATACCTTATCACAGGTATTATCATGGGAGTTATAGGCATTATGATGTCTATGCTTTTCAGAATGCAAATTGCTTGGCCAGAAGAATCTTTTAAAATGTTTGAAATCTTCTTAGGAGAGAAAATGGCTCCAGGAGGAGTGATGAAAAATGATGCTTATCTAGCCCTAGTAACTATCCATGGTACTATCATGGTATTCTTTGTACTTACTGCCGGATTAAGTGGTACATTCAGTAACCTACTTATTCCGTTGCAAATCGGTGCTAGAGATATGGCTTCTGGATTTATGAACATGATTTCATACTGGTTGTTCTTCCTTTCTGCACTTATCATGGTACTTTCCTTGTTTGTAGAAAGCGGACCAGCTTCAGCAGGTTGGACCATTTATCCGCCACTATCTGCACTTCCGCAAGCAATTCCGGGTTCAGGTTTGGGTATGACATTATGGTTAGTATCAATGGCTATCTTCATTGCATCTTCACTAATGGGATCTTTGAACTACGTAGTTACTGTACTTAACCTTAGAACAAAAGGAATGTCTATGACTAGACTTCCACTGACTATCTGGACGTTCTTTATTACAGCTATTATCGGTATCGTATCATTCCCGGTATTACTTTCTGCGGCGTTACTATTGTTATTTGATAGAAGTTTTGGTACTTCATTCTTCTTGTCAGATATCTTTATTGCAGGAGAAGTTTTACACTACCAAGGTGGTTCACCGGTATTGTTCGAGCACTTATTCTGGTTCTTAGGTCACCCAGAGGTATATATCGTTATCTTACCTGCGATGGGTATCGTATCAGAAGTTTTAGCTACGAACTCTCGTAAACCAATCTTCGGTTACCGTGCGATGATTACTTCAGTTCTTGCGATTGCATTTTTATCGACTATCGTTTGGGGTCACCACATGTTCGTATCAGGAATGAATCCTTTCTTAGGATCTGTATTTACCTTTACAACCCTACTTATTGCAATTCCATCAGCGGTTAAAGCATTTAACTGGATTACTACAATTTGGAAAGGTAACCTTCAGATGAACCCTGCGATGTTGTTCTCAATCGGAATGGTGTCTACCTTCATCACCGGAGGACTTACAGGTATCATCTTAGGAGACAGTGCTTTGGATATCAATGTTCACGATACGTATTTCGTTATTGCACACTTCCACTTAGTAATGGGTATTTCTGCTCTTTACGGTATGTTTGCTGGAATCTACCATTGGTTCCCTAAAATGTACGGACGTATGCTTAATAAAAACTTAGGTTATATTCACTTCTGGGTAACTGCTATCTGTGCTTACGGAGTATTCTTCCCAATGCACTTTATCGGATTAGCAGGTCTGCCAAGACGTTATTATACTAATACTGCTTTCCCTCTATTTGATGATTTACACGATGTAAACGTAATTATTACAGTGTTTGCGCTTGTAGGTGGAGCGTTCCAAATAGTATTCTTATGGAACTTCTTCCACAGCATCTTCTATGGTAAAAAAGCGGAACAAAACCCTTGGAAATCTACAACCCTTGAATGGACAACTCCGGTTGAGCATATGCACGGAAACTGGCCAGGTGAGATTCCACACGTTCACAGATGGGCGTATGACTACAACAAACCAGGTCAACCAGACGATTTCATCCCGCAGACGGTTCCGATGCGTGAAGGAGAAGAAAAGTTACACCACTAAAATATTATTAAAACCCTCAATAGATTGAGGGTTTTTTTTGCTTTCAATGTTCGTTTTGCTTTTAATTCTGATTTGACTTTTAGTCCATCTTATTTAAAGCTTATCTTTGTTTTTTAATTTAATTACGGATGAAAAATATAATTACTCTGGCAGTTCTGTTTATTAATTTCTTTATTGTTGCTCAAGATAAACCTGCCTATGTGTTGTTTGATAAAAATGGCAAGAAAACAACCTATAAAAAGCTATTAAAGGCTTCTGAAAAGTCTGATTTGGTGCTTTTCGGAGAATTCCACGACAATCCGATTTCGCATTGGTTAGAATTGGAATTAACTCAAGATGTACATCAAAATAAATCTATCGTGATGGGAGCCGAAATGTTTGAGCGCGATAACCAAGCAGCATTAAATAAATATTTAAAAGGCGAAATCAACCAAAAAGGATTAGATACTTTAGCGCGGCTTTGGAATAATTATAAAACAGATTATAAACCTCTTGTTGAGTACGCTAAATCGAAGAAATTGCCTTTTGTAGCAACCAACATTCCTAGACGTTATGCAAGTATGGTGTATAGAGGAGGTTTCGAAGCATTAGATACGCTTTCTGCTGATCAAAAACAATGGATAGCGCCACTTCCGGTAAAGTATGATGCTGCACTTTCGCAATACCAAAAAATGTTAGAGATGGCTCAAGGACACGGTGGCGACAACCTTCCGAAAGCACAAGCTATTAAAGATGCTACGATGGCGTATTCGATTTTAGAACATATACAACCGAATTCCGTATTTATTCATTACCACGGTAGCTATCATAGCAATTTTTACGAAGGGATTTATTGGTACATTAAACAATACAGACCAGAGTTGAAAATAACCACTATTGCTACTGTTTCTCAAACTGATTTATCGAAATTAGATAAAGAGAATTTACATATAGCTGATTACATCATTGTAGTGGATGATAATATGACAAAGACGTACAAAAATAATTTGTGATATTATTAATATATATGTTTAAAAATTCTTTTATTTGTATTGGAATTCTTAAACCCTAACCTATGAAAAAGCTAGCAACATTTCTTTTAATTCTATTGTGGTTTTTACCAACCGGATTATCGGCACAAGATGAGGAGGTAGAAGTAGAACACAATCCAAAGAATTTTATCAAAACGAATATCACGTCAATTATTTTGACCAATAATTACTCTTTTCAATACGAAAGAGTGTTAACCAAAAGATTATCCTTAGGAGTTTCGTATCGTTTTATGCCCGAATCGGGCGTTCCTAAGCTTTTTAAAGGAGCAATTAAAAGCCAAGTAGATGAAGATGACGATTATGAAACTCAAGTCCTCGATAAATTAAATATGAGCAATACCGCTATAACGCCTGAGCTGAGGTTTTATTTAGGGAAAGGCTACGGAAGAGGGTTCTATATTGCGCCTTATTACCGCTATGCTAAGTTTGATATCAGTGGTTATAATTTGCAATTCGATAAAGAAGACGGCTCACAAGGAGAAGTGAAAATTTCGGGTGATTTTACAAGTCATTCCGGAGGAATAATGTTCGGGGCGCAATGGGCTTTAGGGAAATATGTGGTGCTTGATTGGTGGATTCTCGGAGCTCACTTTGGTTCGGCTACTGGTTCATTACATGGACGTTCCGATGAGAATTTGAGTATTATTGACCAACAGAATATTAAAGACGAGATTGAAGATTTCGAGTTTTTTGACAAAGTAACAGTTGTGGATGAACACAATGTAAAAGTTGATGTTTCAGGTCCGTGGGCAGGAATCCGTATGGGAATCTCGTTGGGAATTCGCTTTTAAACAACAAATTTGAACATATATAAAGCCAACTCCACTAGGGTTGGCTTTGTTTTTTACGTTAATAAATCTCAAAGATTGGTTTTTGGGCTATAAATTTTGTTTCAAAAATCGTATTTTTACCCTCACTTCAAATAAAAACAATGCTGACTGTACTGACATTGATTTTTTTAATTGCTTTCCTGATTCTGTTTTCGGGCAAATATATTAAAGCCAAATACTATAAATTCATAGGCTTTTTGCCAACGCTTTTGTTTGTTTATTTTTCGGTTTATGTATTCTCTGTTCATTGGGAGGATGAAGTTTATATGAAGTATGAATGGATTCCGTCATTAGGGGTAAACCTGAATTTTAAATTTGACGGACTTTCTGCACTATTCGCTATGCTGATTACCGGAATAGGCTCATTAGTGTATTTCTATTCGTCCTATTACCTGAAAACCGAACGATACCTGAATCGATTTTATTGTTATCTGACGCTTTTTATGGGGTCGATGCTCGGACTGGTTTTGTCCGATAATATGATTTCGGTTTTTACCTTTTGGGAGCTTACCAGTATTACCTCATTCTTTTTGATTGGATTTAATAATGAAGACGAGAAATCCAGAAAGTCGGCAATCACAGCATTAGGGATTACCGGTTTCGGAGGGTTTTTCTTATTAGCCGGATTTATTCTAATCAGAAGCATCAGCGAAACCTATTCGATAAGCGAACTCTTAACTTCGTCCGAAGTTTTACAAAATAGCGAATTCTTTCATCTTATCTTGATTTTCTTGTTCGCTGGAGCATTTACCAAATCAGCTCAATTTCCGTTTCATTTTTGGCTTCCGGGAGCTATGCAAGCCCCAACACCTGTTTCGGCTTATCTGCATTCGGCAACGATGGTAAAAGCCGGAATTTACATACTAGCAAGATTCTCTCCCGTGCTTAATGACGGCTATATTTGGACCAATACGCTGATGATTATCGGGGGAATAACCATGTTGTATGGCGCTTTCCACAGCATTTTTAGGTTGGATATGAAATCGATATTGGCCTATTCCACCATTTCAGCATTGGGAATTATCGTGTTTTTATTAGGAATCGGAAGTGAGCATGCTTTATATGCGGCGATGACTTTTATACTTGTACATGCTTTGTACAAAGCTGCTTTGTTCTTGACTGCGGGTATTGTGGATCATGCGGTTCATACGCGAGATATTTCTCGAATAGCTGGGCTAAAGAAGATTATGCCAATTGTAGCGGTGGCTTCGTTTGTGGCGGCTTTGTCGAGCGCAGGAGTTCCGCTAACATTCGGATTTATCAGCAAGGATTTGATTTATGAATCTACACTTCATATCCCTGAGTGGGCGTATTGGATTACTGGTGTTGCAGTTTTGACCAATATATTCTTGGCGTGCTCCGGATTTATGGCAGGTATTAAACCATTTATCGGAAAATTACCGCAAGAACATGCTCGTGCTCATAAACCAAGTGCCTTTTTATGGATTCCGGTAGTCATCTTGAGTGCCTTAACCTTACTTTTTGGTGTTTTTCCGGCTTTGGCTGATGAAGCAATTATAAAGGTCGCTTTTCAGGCATTAGGTAAATCAAACCCAGAGCTTCACCTCAAACTATGGCATGGCTTCGGATTGGTATTGCTGCTGAGTGGCGTGACTATTTTTTTAGGATTTATTTTATTTTTAGGAAAAAGATATTCACCCAAACCGCTTCGTGTACTAGGAAAAATCGATGGAATATCACCTAAATCTATGGTGGACTATCTGGTAGAAGGTGTACGAAATTTTGCTTTTCAATACACGCGTTTTTTTCATAATGGATATTTGCGTAATTATTTAATTACTATCATCATCTTTATAATCGGATTGGTCGGATATCGATTATTTACTTCGGTGCCTATTCGAGTTAATACCCAGGATTTGTCAGGTTTTAGATGGTATGAATTGACCATTTTTGTGATTATTTTAATTGGTATTTTCATTACCCTCAGAACAAAATCCCGACTTACAGCTATTGCTAGTTTGGGGATTATCGGCTATTGTATCTGTTTGATATTTGTCTTCTATGGAGCTCCCGATTTAGCGATGACACAGTTTACCATTGATACATTAACCGTTGTTTTATTCGTATTGGTATTATTCAAATTGCCTCCGTTCTTGGCGTATAAAAGTAAAGTGGTATTAGGTAGAGATATTTTTGTATCCATACTTTTCGGAGTTTTGATTATGATTATTACGCTTCAGGCACTTGTGGCTCCGGCAACCAAAGAGACCAGTCATTTTTATGCCGATAATGCATATACTTTGGCAAAAGGTAAAAATGTAGTGAATGTGATTTTGGTAGATTTTAGAGGATTTGATACGTTGATTGAAACCATCGTACTATCGATAGCAGCTTTAGGCGTGTATAGTTTATTAAAATACAGAGCAGAAAATGAAGAAAGAGAATAGACCCAATCAGGCGACACCCAAATCGGATATGATTATCCTAAAAACGGCAACGAATTATTTGATTCCGTTGCTGTTGATGTTCTCTGTTTTTGTATTGCTCAGAGGGCATTATCTTTCGGGCGGAGGGTTCGTCGGAGGACTTATCGCCTCGATTGCTTTTGTGTTGCATTCGTTTGCGCATACCACCAAAGAAACCTTGAAATTGTTCTCTTTTACGCCCAAAACGTTAATACCAGTTGGGTTATCCGTATCGATTATAAGTGCTTTATTACCGGTTTTTTCAGGTTTACCCTTCCTGAAAGGATTGTGGCTCGATCAGCCTATTGCGGTAATTGGTTCAATCGGAACGGCTATGTTTTTTGATGTAGGAGTATATCTGGTGGTTGTGGGGGTTACGCTTACGATTTTGTTTACTATCAAAGAAAATGTTTAAGTAAATTAGAAAAAAGAATAAAAACTAGATATGGAGTTATTATTAGTTTTATTGGTCGGGATATTATACTCAGCGGGGATTTTTATGATGCTTCGCCGAAGTATGGTAAAGTTGCTCTTAGGGCTTTTGCTCTTGGGTAACGGAACCAATATTTTGATATTCCTGATGGGCGGGCTTACCAAAGGAAAACCGCCCATTATTCACGCAGACGAAAAAAACTTTACCGACTTGTATGCCGACCCTGTACCGCAAGCGTTGATTTTGACAGCGATTGTTATCAGCTTCGCTCTTACCGCATTCGCCATTATATTACTCAAAAAAGTATATGCAACCACTGGATCGGATGATTTGGATTCATTAAATGTTCAGGATTTAGATATATGATAACAAACTATATACTTGCTCCTATACTCGTGCACATGATTACAGCTGTGCTCTTGCTGTTTAATTGGCAACGAGTGCGCGCACAAAAAATTATCAGCATTATAGGGAATAGTATAGCTTTTATTTTGTGTGTGCAATTGTTTTATGCCACACAAAGACACGGATTTTTGATTCTTCAGGCAGGAGGTTGGAAGGCTCCGTTCGGAATCGTATTCGTTTCGGATACTTTTAGTTCGATTATGGTGCTGCTTACTGCCGGAGTGAGTTTGGCTGTTGGAATATATTCTACGGCTGCGCTCAACGTCTCGCGGATTAAGTACGGCTATTTCTTCATTTTCCACTTCCTGATTATGGGGCTTTTAGGTGCTTTTTTAACCGGAGATATCTTTAATCTGTACGTATGGTTTGAAGTGGTGATTATCTCTTCTTTCGTGCTTCTAACGCTGGGCGGGAAGAAAATGCAAATGGAAGCAGCGATAAAGTATGTTACCATGAATATGCTCGCTTCGGTAATTTTTTTGACGGCAATCGGAATTTTGTACGGAATTACCGGAACGCTCAATATGGCAGATTTATCTCAAAAAATTGCTCAAATAGAAAATCGAGGATTAGTATCGGTTACTTCATTATTGTTTTTTGTCGGATTTGGAATTAAATCCGCTGTTTTTCCTCTTTATTTTTGGTTGCCTTCGTCCTATCATACGCCACCATCCGCTATTGCAGCTATATTCGGAGGATTGTTAACCAAAATGGGTATTTATGCCATGATTAGAGTATTTACGCTTATTTTCCGTCCGGATGAGTTTGTATTAGGTGTTTTTGTGGTGATTGCGATTATGACCATGATTACCGGAGCTTTAGGAACGATTAATAAGCGAAGTGTTCGACGACTGATTTCGTATTTAATCGTTTGCCATATTGGCTATTTGATTGGAGGATTAGGATTGTATACAGAACTCGCGTTTGTAGGTATGATTTTCTATTTAATCCACGATGTGATTGTAAAGAGCAACTTGTTGATGATTACCGGAATTATCTACAAAATCCGAGAAACTACAGATATGCGAAGACTTGGCGGATTATACAAAGATTATCCGAGATTATCGGTAATTATGGTAATAGCATTTTTCTCTTTAGTAGGAATACCGCCATTATCAGGATTTTGGCCTAAAATATTGTTCTTCGGAGAATCTCTGCAAGCTAAAGAATATGTGTTGTTAGGAGCATTTATCTTTGCGAGTTTTGTGACGCTGTTTGTGATAGCTAGAATGTGGTCAGAAGTATTCTGGAAACCATCACCTAAGCCGATTTCAGAAAGTTCAGATCATTTCTCAAAACTACCGCTATCGGGTAAATTTGCGCTAGTTGCTCCGGTTACTGCTTTATCTTTAGTATCTTTATACATCGGATTTAATGCAGAAGGCGTATTTGAGATAGCACGAAAAACCGCTTTTGAACTGATGCATCCGGCAGCTTATATCGATGCAGTATTAAATAACACTTCGGCACAATGATTAAGAATTTTTTACTAAACCTATTATTGTCGTTAGTTTGGGTAGCTCTCACCGGACACCTGAACTATACCAACTTTTTCTTTGGTTTTATAATGGGTTTTTTCATTTTGTGGATACTGGCGAGAGCGAGCAAAGCAGAAGAAAAGAACTATTTTTTTAGGGTTCCTAAAATCATTCTCTTTATGCTTTATTTCTTTTATGATATGCTTCGTGCCAATGTAGAGGTGACTAAAGAAATCATGACTCCGAATCTGAACATGACTCCGGGAATTATAGCTTATGAGCATAGCCTGAAAACGGATTTTGAAATCACGATGTTGACCAATTTGATTGCCCTTACTCCGGGAACCTTGGTTTTGAAAATTAGTGATGATAAAAAATATATATACATCCACGGATTGTATTTACACGATAAAGAAAAATTTGTCGATAGGCTGAAAAACGGTTTAGAGAAAAAACTTATCGAAATCTTAAGGTAGCATGAAGTTAGAAGATTATATATTGTGGGTGGTGGTGCCTATTATTTGCTTATCACTTTTGATAATTACGTTTCGTTTTATCAAAGGACCACACGTGGCGGATAGGGTAATTGCACTCGATTTGATTATTACCTCAGGAGTTGGGCTAATTGGGGCCTTCTCGTTGATTTATGGCGACCCGACTTTCTTGGATACGGCGACCATCTTGGCGCTGATTGCCTTTTTGAGCACCATTGCTTTTGCGTATTATTTGGATAAAGGAGATAAAAATGAATGATATAATTATAATGATATTGAGTACGCTAGGGGCTATTTTCATTTTGATAGCTTCTTTGGGTATTTACAGAATGCCGGATTTTTATTCTCGCCTCTCAGTGACGGTTAAAGCAGCAACCATCGGAATAGGTTGTATTTTGTCAGCAACTGCCATTCGCTATTCGGACTTTGCCGTAACCACCAAAGTAGTGGCTATTATTTTCTTTTTGTTTATCACTTCGCCTGTGGCGGCATTTTTGATTGCCCGAACGGCTTATGTAAGCGGTGTAAAACTTTGGAGTAAATCAGTAAGAGACGAATTAGATCCAGTAATCAATAAAAAAGAAACTCGCAAAACCGATGCTGATGGCAGAAATGAAAGTGAAGTTTATGATGATTAAGAAAAAGTATGGTTGACATTAAAACAGAAGTTCATAACGCTTATGAAGTGATTAAAAACGGAGGAATTATTCTTTATCCTACCGATACGGTATGGGGATTGGGTTGTGATGCAACAAATTCGGAAGCAATTAAAAAGATATTTGCCCTTAAAAAAAGAGCCGAGTCCAAAAGTATGATTGCGCTGGTGAATGGCGATAGAATGCTCTATCAAATTTTTAGCGAAATTCCGGAAACCGCTTTTCAAATCTGGGAATTTGCAGAAAAACCAACCACACTTATTTTGGACAAACCCAGAAACATTGCCAAAGAAATGGTAGCCGAAGACAATTCGGTAGGGATTCGTATTGTCAAAGAACCGTTTTGTTATAACCTAATGGAGCGAATGAAACGACCTTTGGTTTCTACTTCGGCCAACATTAGCGGAGAGCCGACACCGAAATCTTTTTCTGAAATTAACCCGGAAATTATTAAAGGTGTGGATTATGTAGTAAATTTGCACCACGACAAAAGAATGGAAAAACCTTCGACTATCATTAAGTTGACCTTGGATAGTAGAGTAACTATTATCCGAAAATAATTTTTCCGATTCTTAAAATCCGACAAGTATTGAATTTCAAAGAAAATCTAAATAATCCTATTTTTGAGATAGTGTCCCGGGCTGCAGAGCAATTGGGGCTGGAAACCTATGTCATTGGTGGATTTGTTAGAGATTTAATCCTAAAGCGAAATCACAAAAAAGACATCGATTTTGTGACGGTCGGAAGCGGAATTGAACTGGCTCAAAAAGTTTCGAGTTTACTCCCGAATAAACCAAAAGTTCAGGTTTTTAAGAATTTCGGCACAGCAATGTTCCGCTATAAAGATATGGATATTGAGTTTGTCGGAGCTCGCAAAGAATCTTATAATTTTGATTCTCGAAAACCGGTAGTCGAAAACGGAAGCCTTCAAGACGACCAAAATCGTAGAGATTTTACGATAAATGCCTTAGCCATATCAGTAAATAAGAATAATTTCGGCGCGCTTTTAGATCCATTCGGAGGACTTAAAGATTTAGAAAACAAACTCATCAAAACGCCACTCGATCCGGATATTACTTATTCTGATGATCCACTCAGAATGATGCGCGCTATTCGTTTTGCTTCACAACTAGATTTTTCGATTGACGAACATTCGTTAGAATCCATTAAACAGAATAAAGACCGAATCAATATCATTTCCGGAGAGCGCATTGTAGAGGAACTCAATAAAATTCTACTTTCTCCGAAGCCTTCTATTGGTTTCTTAATATTGTATAAAACCGGTTTGTTGGATATCATTTTGCCAGAACTTACAGCGCTTAATAATGTCGAAGAAGTAGAAGGACATACGCACAAAAACAATTTTTATCATACGCTCGAAGTAGTTGATAATATATCTCGAAATACCGAGGACGTTTGGCTTCGTTGGGCGGCATTGTTGCACGATATTGGTAAAGCACCCACTAAGCGATTCAACAAAAAACAAGGTTGGACATTTCACGGACACGAATTTTTGGGCGGAAAAATGGTGAAGAAAATTTTCACTCGTTTGCATATGCCTTTGAATCAAAAGCTGAAATATGTATCGAAGCTAGTGATGATGAGTTCGCGCCCCATTGTAATTGCGGATGACGAAGTAACCGATTCAGCCGTGAGACGATTGGTGTTTGATGCCGGAGAAGATATTGAAGATTTGATGACTTTGTGCGAGGCAGATATCACGACCAAAAACCCTAAAAAGTTCCAGAAATACCACAATAACTTCAAGATTGTTAGGACAAAAATTGTGGAAGTAGAAGAAAAAGACCGAGTTCGCAACTTCCAACCACCGATTTCGGGAGAAGAAATCATGGAAATTTTTGATCTAAAACCATCACGAGAAATCGGAATACTCAAAGAAGCGGTAAAAGAGGCAATTTTAGAAGGAGAAATCCCGAATGAATATCAAGCTGCTTTAGATTTTGTCCTTCAAAAAGCCAATAAAATGGGCTTGAAAAAGGCCTAATTAATTCATCAGCATCGCAAATCCGTACTTTTTCATTTCGTTTGCTTTTTCGCGTAACGAATCGATGTAATTGGTTTTGTCTTGAGTTTTGTATTTGTATAGGTATTCTTGCCCGTTTCGATTCCAGATATAAAAATATTCATTGTCCAGCACACCTAACTTGTCATCTGCCGAAAAGAAAGCATATCTACGCGGATGAATGTCAAAGTCAATGCCGAGAGTTTCTTCGTTTTTAATTCCTAAATACGAATAAATCATAGCCGGAGTATCGATTTGAAGTCCTAGGCTGTCATCTTTTTTAGGAGTTAATCTATTCGGCGCATAAAAGATAAACGGTGTATGGTGATAAGTAAGTGCAATCTCATACGGACTAATTCCTTTGTAAGCGCCGTGATCGGCAATAAATACGAATAAAGTATTTTCGAACCAATCGGTTTGCTTGGCTTTTTCGATAAATTGTCCAATTGCCCAATCCGAATATTCGATGATTCGCTCCTTGATGTCTTTGGATTTTGTTTTGAGCGAAATGTTTTCGGGAATTACGTAAGGTGTATGATTACTTCCGGTGAGTACACTCACAAAAAATGGGTTTTCACTTTTTCGGTTATTGAGTTCATCAATGATTTTGTCGAACATCACGTGGTCCGGAACGCCAAGCGTACTTTTTACTTCAGAACTTGGATAATCGTGTACTGAAACTACTTTTTCCACGCCGTTTGCCGACAAGAATCCGCCAATATTGTCAAATTGGTCATCGTGCGTAGTGAAATAGTAGGTCGAATAGCCATTTTCTTTCAGAACCGTAGGCAATCCGCCTTTCATTTCCGGAATTACGGTATAATGCATGGTATGTTTGTCCATAATAGCCGGTTGCCCGAAAAGAGTCGAATAAACGCCATTATAAGTGTGAATTCCGGCCGTATAAACATTTTCGTACGAAACGGATTGACTAATGAGTTTGTCGAGGTTTGGAGTAAGTTTTTCATTGTTAAAATGGCCGACATAACAACTTCCCATCGATTCCATCATTACCACAACTACATTGGTTTTTGTACCTAAAATGACTTCTCGGCTTGCAATAGTGTCAGATTTCATGCGTTCGAATTCCTGACGGACGAATTCTTGAGCTTCGTTTTTGTCCATCAGATTCAATTGTTTTTTGGCAAGTTTTGAGCGCTCTTCGATACTTTTGATAAAAGTGAAATTCGGATTCAATCCCATTTGGTTAATGAGCGGATTGTTCGAAAAATAAGCTGTTCCTACTCGGATAGGAGATTTGTGTTCAAATCGTCCGCGAATCCCGAAAAAAGTAAGTCCGGCAAGTAGAACAAACACTACAGAATGAAGTATCAGTTGCTTTTTTGGATGTAATTCCGAATCAGAATTCAGTATCGGAGTAATCCATTTTCTGAAATTTCTTTTCATCAAATAGATATAAATAACAAGTATAGCAATGAGTCCTGCGCATCCGACCAGATAAATCGGGTCTTGAAAAATCATTTTAAAAACAAAAGCCGGATTATCCATCCAGGCAAGCCCTTGTACCGTAAAACGATTGAAGAAAAAGTCAAAATACGGCACGTCAATAGCCGATATCAAAAAGCAAATTGAGAATAAAACAATTAAAAAGTAATGAACGATTTTATAGAAAACCACGCTTTTGACTTTCAAAAAGTAACTCAGAAGAAGTAATAAAAGTGGCAAAGCTAAAATATAGCAACAAATCACCGTATCGAATCTAAAACCCATAACAAAAGCTTTCAGAATCAAACTCCACCCGCCTTCTTCGTCTGCTATTTTAGAAAAAGCTTCTGCATTGAGCGGCACGATGGCCAATCGGAATAAAAAGAAAAACAAAAGAGCTATCAAATAGCTGTTAAGAATATACTTGACTTGCCTTGGCAAAAATGATGGTTTCATACGACAAAAATAAGGTCTAAAAGTAACAATTTATTGTAAAACATATCATAACCTTAAAAAATCTATCTTTGTAAGATAAATGTAATAGGTTATGATTAAAATTTCGGGCGTTGTAATTACTTATAACGAAGAAAAAAATATCGAGAATTGTATTGAGTCCATGCAGGGAGTGGTGGATGAAATTGTGATAGTGGATTCTTACTCTACAGATAGAACCAAGGAAATTTGTCTCAAATATGGAGCTCGATTTATTGAAAATAAATTCGAAGGATTTACTACTCAAAAGAATTTTGCCAATGACCAGGCGCAATATGATTATGTACTTTCGTTAGATGCAGATGAAGAACTTTCGGAAGAGTTGAAAAAATCCATTTTAAAGGTGAAAGAAAATTTGGTACATGATGGTTATTCCTTTAACCGATTGAATAATTATGACGGAAAATGGATTAGACATTCCAATTGGTATCCCGACAGAAAGATAAGAATGTTTAACCGCAAAAAGGCTCGATGGAAAGGCGAAAATAACTTGCACGAGATAATAGTTCTAGAGAATCCGAAAAGTCATGCGGTACTTAAAGGAGATTTACTTCATTGGGCTTATGAATCGATAGACGAACATTATCGCAAAGCGAATGATTATGCTAGTATTGCGGCTAAAAATTCCTTTGAACGAAATCCGAATAAGAAAATCGGATTTATCAAATTGATATTTAGTCCATTTTGGAAGTTCTTCAAAAATTACTTTATAAAACGAGGTTTTTTGGATGGATTTGAAGGTTTAGTTATTTGTACTTTTACAGCTTTTGGTACCTTTTTAAAATACTCGAAAATAAAAGAATTACAGCGAAAAGCACAAAGAAAACTAGATTCCAAATGAGAATAGGATACGATGCCAAAAGGTTTTTCCATAACAATACCGGACTTGGAAATTACAGTAGAGATTTAGTTAGAATTCTTTCGGAATATTTTCCTGAAAATAGCTATTATCTATACAACACTAAACCAAGTGAAAAGTATTCTTTTCTCCTAAACAAGAAAAATACTTTTGAAAGACTTCCGACCTCTTTTTTAGGAAAAAAGTTGAAAAGTATTTGGAGAATGTTATGGGTTAACGAGCAAATCCAGAAGGATGAAATCGATATATTTCATGGCCTTTCCGGAGAAATTCCAATCGGGATGCCTAAAAATATAAAATCAGTTGTTACCATCCATGATTTGATTTTTGTGCGTTATCCACATCTTTATTCCTTTTTTGACAGAAAAATACATTTCCTAAAATTTAAATATGCGGCTCAAAAGGCAGATTGTGTAATTGCCATTAGCGAACAAACCAAACAAGATATTGTACAATTTTTGAAAATTAACCCTGAGAAAATTCAGGTAATTTATCAAGGTTGCTCCAATATTTTTAAGGATAGATTTTCTTCGGAAGAAAAAGAATCTATAAGGGAAAAATTAAATCTTCCTGATGAGTTTATATTAAATGTGGGTACAATTGAAGAACGTAAAAATGCCTTGACCATTGTTAAAGCTATTAAAGATTTAGAAATAAAACTTGTGTTAATCGGACGGAAAACAAAATATTATACACAAATAGAAAATTACGTTCGAGAATATGGTATAGAAGATAAAATTATTCACCTTCAAGGTATTTCACAACGAGAGTTAGCCATTATTTATCAATTAGCAAGTATTATGATTTATCCTTCTATTTTTGAAGGATTCGGGATACCTATAATTGAAGCTTTATTTTCTAAAACACCTGTTATTACTACAAATTCAGGAGTTTTTCCAGAAGCAGGAGGCCCAGATAGTATTTATATAAATCCGGAGGATGAAAAGGAGTTGGAACAAAAAATAAAGTTTTTACTTCACAATCCAGAGATTTGCAACTCTATCGCAGAAAAAGGATATAAGTTTGCTCAAAAGTTCACAGACCAAAATATTGCTCAACAGTTGATTAGTTTATATGCCCAACTGTAAAAGTGTGGATATAAATAAAATCTAGGAACACATTAAAAGTACTAAAAAGGATAGATCTATTGAGAAAGTTTTATGATGAACTTATCTAGTCCATTTTCGCATCTGGTCTTTTTGAATTGTATGCTATCTTCCAATATTTTGTCATTTTCCGGTAGTGATGCTCGAGATTCTTCTTTGTGGTATAAGTGATAAGCTATTGCAGCGTATTTAATATTGTAGCGTTTAACCCCTATATTAAATAGCCGAACCACAAACTCACTGTCTTCTCTACCCCAACCTACAAAATTACTGTCAAAGCCATTTACTTTTACAATATCATCATAAAAAAAGGACATGTTACAACCTCTAATGGCTTTCAGGCTTTGAGTTTCTTTTTTCCAAAGATTAGAAAGAAAGATAGAACGGAAAGTGGTGAGTCGCTTTTCAAATCTGCTTTCTAGTCCAGATTGGAAATATTTAAATTTGTTGTATTTAGATGGGGTTTGTAAGATTTTTTTGGTCAACTCTTCGGTTAAGAGCGCTCGTCCGCCTTGTAAGAAATAGCCTTTTTTTGCGTGATAAATATGATCTTGAATAAAGTAGGGGTGTAAAATCATATCACCATCTATCATAATCAGATATTCGTTTTCTACGAATGACAAACCTCTATTTCTGCTTTCTGCGAGACGGAAACCATTATCTTCATGCCACGAATGAATAAGAGGAATACTCCATTTCTTTTGAAATTTTTGAACAATATTAAAGGTTTCTTGTCCTGAACCATCATCAGCGACAATAACCTGATGGGGTTTTACTATTTGGTGTTCTACTGAGGTCAGTACAGCTTCTAGAGCATCCGGACGATTGTATGTGGTAATTAATAATGTGGTTTTCAAAAGAGAATGATTTTATTTTACACAAATATACTTACTTTAAAGCTATACCCCCAAAATATAAAATAACCTATAAGTCTCTATCCACAATTTTACCAAAGTAAGTCTGCAGAAAAGCTTCACACCTTGTTTTCATTTCTTTAAATTCAGGTTTGTTCTGATGGATTAAATTGTTCTCGTAATTTTTATCAGATTTATGGAAGTACCCGGTTGGTTTTTCGCCGTCAAAAGTACAGATGTAATCCCCATACATGAATTGATATTGGTTGTTGAGATAGTTTATCACAAACGGAGGTACATCGTCTTTATTCAGAAGGCTTCTTCCCCAACTTCTGAATGGTTTATTGTATCCTAAAACGTCTAAAATAGTTGGGTAAATATCGATATGTTGTGCCCAATCTGAATCTATTCCTTTAAATTCCGGATTGCTTGGCATATAGAATAATATCGGAATAGCCGTGCGCGTCAGTGTTTTGAAGTATTCTTCTTCATAAATCTGATTACAATGGTCGGCCGTGATAACAAAAAGCGTGTTGTTGAACCATTCTTCTTTGGAGGCTTCTTCAAAAAAACGTTTTAGTGCATAGTCTGAATAACCGATGCATTGATGAACCGGAACTTTTCCTTTCGGGAATTTGCCTTCATATTCTTTCGGCACTCGGAACGGATCATGTGAACTTACTGAAAATAAGGTAGCAAAAAATGGCTTTTGGTCTTTGGTAATTTCGTTTTTCATGTATTGGAAAAACTTCTCATCCCAAATTCCCCAAGTCCCATCAAAATCTTGGTCGTTGTCATATTCGGTCATTCCTTTGTAATGATTAAAACCTAAAATATTGCTGTATCCTAAAAATCCCATCGAACCATTAGGTGCTCCGTGAAAAAATGTAGTTGTATAGCCTTGACTGTTCAAAACCGAAACAATAGATTCTGATTCCGTATTAGAATAAGGCGATGAGGTAAAGGCATCTTTGAAAGACGGAATTCCGGCTAAAATTGCAGGCATAGCATGAATAGACTTAAATCCGTTGGTGTAGGCATTGTCAAAAATGAGGGAATGTTGCGCCAATGAATCCAAGAAAGGAGTATAGCTTTGATAGGTTTTACTCTCTAATTTGGTGTTAAATGCACCACAATATTCACGAGCAAAACTCTCCATAATGAATACTACTACGTTCATTTTTTTCATAGGAGTGTCCCCTGTATGATATTGTTTGAACGGTTTTAGCTTTTGGTTTATAATTTCTTCTGATACAAAATTTACTTTCTTGAAGCTCTTTTTGGATAGGGTTCGTACCACACAAAATGGCGTGTTCAATACGACATTGGCATGTTCTATTTTTTTAACATTGTTGCTGGCATCCACTATGTTGATAGGTCGCGTGCTGTGGTCAAAATCTCCTCGGATTCCGGCAACACACAAAGGAAGCGTACCTATGAAAACAATAATAGACGAAGTGTAATACACCCAGTTTTTAGAATATTGTTTCGGGTTTATTTTTACCAATTTGTACAGTTTTACCCATACGTAAATCGTAATAATAAACAACAAAAATACATACCAATAATCAGTAAAAAAGTTCCAGAATAAGGTCGATTTATTGGTCTCGTTTTCTATACTTTCTGTAATGTTGATGGTGCTTCGGGTGAAGGTAAATCGATAATAAATAAAATCAATAAAATTGAAGGCAATCGCAACAGAATTGGTTATAAAATACAAGTAAAACAAAAATTTCTGAAAGCCATTTGTAGCTAGTTTTTTTATAGGCAAAAGCGATAAAATAATAAATAGCGCATTGGTATAAATGATAATGGTATTGTCAAATCGAAGCCCGAAATAACACAATCGCATCAGTTCACCAAAGCTATCGACCTGCAAAAGTTCTTTATTAAAGGCTACAAACAAAAGTCGGCAAAGGGTATAAACCGCATATACCAAGAATATTCTGTACAAGAAAACTTTGTATTCGTTTAATCGTATGTTTTTCATAATTGTAAAGTGATTTAAACTGTACCTTTTTTCCCCATGTGTTTCCATCTTTTGTGGGTCCATAAGTAATATTCAGGTTTTTTGCGGATTTGTTCTTCTACGCGATCCAAAAACATGCGGGTGAGTTGATAATCGGGGATGCTTCTCACGTCTTGTGTCAACACTTCAAACGTAGCTTCATAGTATCCTCTTTTTACTTTTTCTACATTGAGGAATACCACATTCATATCAAATTTTTTCGACAGGTATTCCGCTCCGGTATACACCGGAATATCAATTCCCATAAAATAATCCCAGTGCGTAAGCTTTTTAAGCTGTGGAGATTGATCAGAAGCGAATCCGTAAAGTCCTTTAACGCCTTTGTTTTCATTAGTGGTAATCACATCTACCGTTTCTTTTACGTGGATTAAATGAGCTTTAAACTTACCTCGTATTTTCTTAACTAAATCATCAAAATATTTATTGTTGATTTTTTTGTAAATAGCGTACGCTTCAAAATCGATATATCTGGTTATTGAAATCAACCATTCATAACTTGCATAATGCGAACACATGGCAGCAATACTTTTGTTTTGCTTTTCGAGGTCTAAATAAACCTCTAGATTTTTGAATTTAAATCGCTCTTCGATTTCTTTTTGGCTGATAGAAAGGGTTTTTATCATCTCTAAAAACATATCACACATATGTTTGTAGAATTTCTTTTCGATTTGTAAGCGTTCTTTGTCCGAAAGATGTGGCAAAGCTAATTTAATGTTTTCTCGAACCACTTTTTTGCGGTATCCAATAACGCGATAAACCACTACATACACCATATCCGAAAAGGCATAAAAAAGCCTGAAGGGTAGTATCGAAATCAACCAAAGTAGCGGATATATAAGTAAATAAACCAACAATTGCATAATCAGATGTTTTTAAATTAATTTCTGTTTTAGCAGTTATAGATAAAACAGGTTTTTGTCAATCTCGTGCCAAACCTTCTCCGGAAGCATTGGTCGTACGTTCTTTTTGTTTTTGATTCCTTCACGGATAGAAGTAGACGAAATCTCCACAACCGGAGCATCAATCATTTGGATTTTCGGATGATTTTGAAATTGATTTTCTTGCGAATTCGCCGTAATCCTGGGATAAACATAAATCGTATAACGCTCCAAAATTACTTCGTAATTTTTCCATTTATGAAGTGAATTCAAATTGTCTTCGCCCATAATGAGCGAAAATTCGTGCTGCGGATAACTTTCCTCCAAATGAGCCAATGTATCCACGGTATAATTCGGTTGTTGAAGCTTGAATTCGATATTTGAAGGTTTGATTTTCGGATAATCTTCAGTAGCAATTCGCACCATTTCCAAACGGTGATAATCGTTCAAAAGCGTGTTTTTTTGCTTGTGCGGATTGTGTGGCGTAACTACTAACCAAATTTCGTCCAAATCAGAATATTCAACCATGTGATTGGCAATGATAAGATGCCCCACATGTATTGGGTTGTATGTTCCGAAATATAATCCTACTTTCATTTATAGGTTTGATACAGTTTTGTTTAGTCCAAAAATATCAAAACTCTTTAACAAATCGTCTATTCTTGTGCAATAAACTTTTTCACTACTTCATAGGCTTCTTGTTTGGCTATATCGAGGTCATAATTTTTGATAATGATGTCGAATTGTGGTGCCGTAGCCAGTTCGGCAGAAGCTTTAGCAATGCGCATGTTTATTTTGTCGTCTGATTCGGTAGAGCGTTTTTTAAGACGTATTTTAAGTTCATCAATGCTCGGAGGTTTCACAAATACGGCTAGCGTTTGTTCAGGAAATTTCTTTTTGATGCGCAATCCACCGGATACGTCGATGTCAAAAATTACGTTTTTGCCCAATGCCCACAAACGTTCTACTTCGCTTTTGAGTGTTCCGTAAAAGTTGTCGCGGTAAACTTCTTCCCATTCCAAAAAATCCTCGTTTTTGATGTGTTTTTTGAAATCCTCAATGCTGATGAAGTAATAATCTTTCCCGTTTACTTCTTCACCACGAGGTGCTCTGGAAGCTGCAGAAACCGAAAAAGCCAAATTTAGCTCTTCCATTTCTAGTAAATGTCGTACTATGGTTGTTTTTCCCGATCCGGACGGAGCCGAAAAAACAATAAGTTTACCTTGTTTCATTAGTTGTGTTTAATTTTTAAAGCTGCAAATGTAAGGATTTTAGTACGAAGTGATTCAAGTTTAACGCTATTGCAACAGTTTCAGCGGGTTTAAATCTTGGATTTTTGCGTATTCCAAAAGCGATAAATAGTCTATATTTGCCCTTATGTTACTCTCCAAATTTTCAGGTTTTTCTATCGAAGCCGGTACCGATGAAGCCGGCAGAGGTTGTTTGAGCGGTCCGGTTACGGCTGCTGCTGTCATTTTACCGGATAATTTCCAATTAGAATTGCTCAATGACTCAAAACAACTATCTGAAAAACAACGTCAATATTTGCGTCCGCTTATCGAAGATAAAGCTATATCATTTAAAGTCGTTCATCTTTTTCCGGAAGAAATTGACCAAATCAATATTCTGAATGCTTCTATCAAAGCGATGCAAGAATGTGTTTTGAGTCTTGTGCCCCAACCGGAATACATCATTGTGGACGGAAATCGCTTTAAACCTTGCGGTGATATTCCGTATTCAACCATCATTAAAGGTGACGGAAAATATTTGAGCATAGCAGCAGCATCGGTGTTAGCTAAAACCTATCGCGATGATTATATGGATGCGATTCACGAAGAATTCCCGATGTATAATTGGAAGAAAAACAAAGGTTACCCGACCGTAGAGCATCGCACAGCTATCAAACAATACGGCGCTACCATTTATCACCGCAAATCGTTTAGATTACTTCCGGAGCAATTGAAGTTGGAGTTTTAAAATGTGATTATTCTTCCTAAAATCTTAACTTTGTCAAAACTCAAGGTTAATTTTGAATCAGAAAAACAAAAAATCTGCTCTGCACGAAGTCGAAGGCGTTTCAGATATCGAAATTGTCAGCAAATCTTCTGTGGAAAAAATTAACCGTTTTCGTCGTAAGCAACCTTCGCCGGAAGAACTTATTGAGTCGATTAAATCCGGAGACAAAGTTGCACTTAGTCGTGCTATTACACTAATTGAAAGCACCAATCCTGACCACGCAACCAAAGCAAGTCAAGTGATTAACGGTTGTTTGCCGTATGCTAATAATTCTATCCGAATCGGAATCACAGGAGTGCCTGGAGTTGGAAAAAGTACTTTTATCGAAGCTTTCGGGAAGCATCTTACTTCACAAGGCAAAAAAGTGGCGGTTTTAGCCATTGACCCGAGTAGTTCTATCTCACACGGAAGTATTTTAGGGGATAAAACTCGTATGGAAGAACTCGTAAAGGATGAAAACGCATACATACGACCAACTCCGTCAGGCGATACACTTGGAGGAGTTGCCCGCAAAACCAGAGAATCCATTATTCTGTGTGAAGCGTGTGGTTTTGATGTGATTATTATCGAAACGGTTGGAGTAGGACAGAGCGAAACAATGGTACATTCGATGGTGGATTTCTTCTTGCTGTTGAAACTTTCCGGAGCAGGCGATGAATTGCAAGGTATCAAAAGAGGAATTATGGAAATGGCGGATGCTATTGTGATTAACAAAGCCGATGGCGATAATATCCGAAAAGCCAAACTCGCCAAAACTGAATTTCAACGCGCCTTGCATTTGTTCCCGCCTAAAAAATCAGGATGGTCGCCCAAAGTGATGACCTGTAGCAGCTATACCAAAGAAGGCGTGCTAGAAATTTGGGATTTAATCGGAGAATATGTAACGCTTACGCAATCCAACGGATATTTTCAGGGTAAGCGACAAGAACAAAATCAATTTTGGTTTTTGGAAACCATCGAATCGCAACTCAAATTGTGGTTTTACAATGACGAAAATGTCAAATCATCGCTCGAGGAGTATAAAAAACAAGTGGAATCCAATCAAATTTCTCCGTTTACAGCTGCCTTGGAACTATTTAGTAAATTCAAATAAACCAGATTTTACCGCTCAGAAGTTTAATAACTTTCTGAAAATTCCTATATTCGTAGCTTGAAATTTAAATCTAACAATACTAAATAAATATGAATAAGAAAATCGTAATCGTTTCGGCTGCAAGAACTCCAATCGGGAAGTTTTTAGGAGGATTATCTTCTGTACCTGCACCGAAATTAGGAGCTGTAGCTATCAAAGGAGCATTAGATAAAATCGGATTAGATTATAATTTGGTTGATGAAGTGATTATGGGTAATGTGGTTCAGGCAGGAGTTGGTCAAGCGCCGGCTCGTCAGGCAGCAAAATTTGCCGGACTTCCTGATTCAGTTATCGCAACAACAGTAAACAAAGTTTGCGCGTCGGGTATGAAAGCCGTATCGCAAGCTGCGCAAGCTATCCAACTAGGTGATGCAGAAATTGTAGTTGCAGGAGGTATGGAAAATATGAGTATGATTCCGCACTATGTTCATATGAGAAACGGTGTAAAATTCGGTCCGGCAACATTTATTGATGGTCTTCAAAATGATGGTTTAGTGGATGTGTATGACCAACAAGCCATGGGCGTTTTTGCTGACTTATGTGCTAGCGAATATAAAATTTCTAGAGAAGAGCAAGATGCTTTCGCAATCGAATCTTATACGCGTTCAGCAAAAGCTTGGGAAGAAGGAAAATTCAACAACGAAATCGTTCCTGTATCCATCCCGCAACGCAAAGGAGAGCCAATCGTAATCAGCGTAGATGAAGAATATACGAATGTAAAACTAGATAAAATTCCTGCTCTAAATCCTGCATTTACCAAAGAAGGAACTGTAACAGCGGCTAATGCTTCAACTATCAATGACGGAGCGGCTGCAATGGTACTTATGAGCGAAGAAAAAGCCAAAGATTTAGGTTTAAAACCGCTTGCTTATATCACTAGCTATGCTGATGCTGAGCAAGAGCCAAAATGGTTCACGACTGCTCCTTCAAAAGCACTTCCAAAAGCATTAGACAAAGCAGGACTAAAAACATCAGATGTTGATTTCTTTGAATTTAACGAAGCTTTCTCGGTAGTAGGATTAGCAAATGCAAAAATCTTAGGTCTTGATGCTTCAAAAGTAAACGTAAACGGTGGAGCTGTTTCTCTAGGTCACCCTCTAGGATGTTCAGGAGCGAGAATTATCGTTACACTTATCAACGTATTAGAACAAAACAGTGCAAAACGCGGAGCGGCGGCTATCTGTAATGGTGGTGGTGGAGCTTCTGCCATTGTGATTGAAAGAGCCTAAATTTATTTAGAGTCAAGAGTAAAGAAGAAAGAGAAAAGACCAAGCAGGTATCCTCTTTTATCTTTGCTCTTGGTTCTTTTTTCTAAAAAATAATAATATGACCTACGTATTTATTCCTGTGATAATGATAGCGGTATTTGTACTCTATGTACTGTATTTGGCTATTGTAAAGAAAAATTTAAAGAGTAAATTACAAACGGTTGTATTGCCCGGATTGTTTTTATTGCAACTTGGGGTGTTGTATATTATTTTTTGTTGAAATAGGTCATTCCTAAATTTTACCTATCAAAATCCTTAATCTACAAATGTTCGGAATCTGTAATTTAGCCATAGTACCTGTTCGTTTAGAGCCTAGTCATAGAAGTGAAATGGTTTCTCAACTTTTGTTTGGGGAGCATTTCGAAATTCTTGAAACGGCTAAAGGTTGGGTCAAAATCAAAATTAATTTTGATAGTTATGAAGGATGGATTGACGAGAAACAATATCAGCCGATTTCTGAAAGTGAATTCGGGTTGCTTTCGTCAAAAGACATAATACTAAATGCAGATTTAATCGAATATATTTCAGGGAAAGACAACTTACTTTTCCCGATTCCACTAGCTTCTACGCTTACTTTTTTGGATAATCCTCAAATTAATACGTCTGGATTTTCTTTTGAAGGATTAAAAACCTCAGGCACGCAACCTAAATCCAATATTCTGAAAACGGCTTTTATGTACCTCAATTCGCCTTATTTATGGGGAGGTAAAACGCCTTTTGGGATTGATTGTTCCGGATTTGTGCAAATGGTTTATAAGCTCAACGGATACAAACTTTTCAGAGATGCGTATCAGCAGGCAACGCAAGGTGAAGTGCTGAGTTTTATCGAAGAAGCCGAAGCAGGAGATTTGGCCTTTTTTGATAATGACGAAGGCAAAATTGTACACGTAGGAATTTTGATGAATGACAATTACATCATCCACGCTCACGGAAAAGTACGCATCGACCGATTAGACCACTTGGGTATTATGAATGTCGATACTAAGCGTCATACGCACAAATTACGCGTTATTAAAAAGATTATTTAAGCTAGCTTTTTTTTGAGGTTCTCAAGCATCACTTGAGTCATTTTGTCAAGGTCAAACTCGTGATTCCAACCCCAATCTTCTCTCGCGCGAGAGTCATCAATGCTTGATGGCCAGCTATCCGCTATTTTTTGTCTGAAGTCAGGATTATAAGTGATGGTGAAATCAGGAATATGTTTTTTGATTTCTGCCGCAATTTTTTTTGGAGTAAATGAAATAGCCGACAAGTTATACGACGAACGAATTTTGATTTGTTCTTTCGGAGCTTGCATAATTTGAATCGTAGCACGAATAGCATCGTCCATATACATCATCGGAAGTCCTGTGTTTTCGCTCAAGAAACACTCATAAGAAGCGTTTTCTAACGCTTTGTAATAAATATCCACAGCATAATCGGTAGTTCCGCCTCCCGGAGGAGATGTCCAGCTGATAAGCCCCGGATAACGAATACTTCTGATATCTACTCCATAAATATTGTGGTAGTATTCAGCCCAACGCTCTCCTGCTTGTTTACTGATTCCGTAAACAGTCGAAGGCTCCATTACTGTGAATTGAGGCGTATTGTCTTTTGGAGTTGTTGGTCCGAAAACGGCGATACTCGAAGGCCAGAATATCTTTTGGATTTTTCCGTCTTTGGCTAAATTCAACACGTGGAAAAGCGAATTCATATTCAAATCCCAAGCAAAAGCCGGGTTTTTCTCGGCAGTTGCAGAAAGCAGTGCAGCCATCAAATACACATCAGTAATCTTGTATTTTTCTACTAATTCCTGAATTTGATTGAAATCTAAGGCATTTACTACTTCAAAAATCCCATCGTTTACTACTGAATTGTTGAGCTTTCTGACATCAGAAGCAATTACATTTTCAACTCCGTAAATTTTTCTGAGATTAGCCGTAAGTTCAGTACCGATTTGTCCGCAAGCACCGATAATAAGTATTTTCGTATCCATTGATGTGTTGTTATTCAGAGCGTAAATTTACTTCGTTTTTTGAAGATAGCAATTTGTTTTAACTACAATTTTTGGCACCTATCAGGTTTAAAAGCCATTTATAAGATGCACTAATGCCTTTTGAGAATAGGTTTTAGGGTTAAATATTTGTAAATGAATGGTTTTGAAATGCTTGTCAAATTGTGATTCTGAATATTTGTGCGTAACTTTGCAGCCATTTTGTTTAAAATTAAAAATGAATAACACGCCCAAAAAAGTTGCTTTTTACACCCTTGGATGTAAACTGAATTTCTCCGAAACTTCTACTATTGCCCGAAACTTTCAGCAAGAAGGTTTTGATAGAGTTGATTTTGAAGAAAAAGCAGATATCTATGTCATCAATACTTGTTCGGTTACCGAAAATGCCGATAAGCAATTCAAGCAAGTAGTCAAGAAGGCATTGAAGCAAAACGAAAAAGCATTTGTGGCCGCAGTTGGGTGTTATGCACAACTCAAACCGGAAGAATTAGCTTCGGTAGAAGGCGTGGATTTGGTTTTGGGTGCTACCGAAAAGTTCAAAATCACCGATTACATCAATGATTTATCCAAAAATGATTTTGGAGAAGTGCATTCGTGTGAAATCGAAGAAGCTGATTTTTATGTAGGAAGTTATTCGATTGGGGACAGAACGCGTGCTTTTTTGAAAGTGCAGGACGGATGTGATTATAAATGCACCTATTGTACTATTCCGCTGGCTCGCGGGATTTCTAGAAGTGATACGTTGGAAAATGTGCTTCAAAACGCCAAAGAAATTTCGGCGCAAAACATCAAAGAAATTGTCCTTACCGGGGTAAACATCGGAGATTACGGAAAAGGCGAGTTCGGAAACAAAAAACACGAACATACGTTTTATGAACTAGTTCAAGCTCTAGATAAAATAGAAGGAATTGAACGCCTGCGTATTTCCTCTATCGAGCCGAATTTATTGAAAGACGAAACCATTGATTTTGTAGCGCAAAGTAGAACTTTCGTGCCGCATTTTCATATTCCGTTGCAATCTGGAAGCAATGATATTCTCAAAAAAATGAGAAGACGTTATCTCAGAGAATTGTATGTGGAACGCGTAGCAAGAATCAGAAAATCAATGCCGGATGCTTGTATCGGAGTGGATGTGATTGTCGGATTTCCCGGAGAAACCGATGAACATTTCTTAGAAACGTATAATTTCTTAGCGGATTTGGATATTTCGTATTTGCACGTATTTACCTATTCCGAGCGCGATAATACCTTGGCTGCCGAAATGGACGGAGTCGTTCCGATGAACGTTAGAAGCAAACGCAGCAAAATGCTCAGAGGGTTATCAGTAAAGAAGCGTCGTGCTTTTTATGAATCGCAATTGGGCAAAACCAAAACCGTACTTTTTGAAAACGAAAACCACGAAGGTTATATCCACGGATTTACCGAAAATTACATAAAAATCAAGGCTCCTTGGAATCCGTATTTAGCCAATACTCTGCAACCTGTACAACTTACTGAAATTGATGAAGACGGTTTAGTGCGAGTAGAGATTTTGAATTTATCTTAGTTTGATTCTAGAAAAATTTAGGTTTACGGGCTGCAAAATAGAATCTGAAATAAGATATTTTGTTGTGAAATAACTTTCTGTTTTATCTTCAATACCTATATAATCAAGAATTAGAGTATCATTTTCTATATGATATTTCCCTTGATGTGCACAATAATATTCATATTTTATATTTTGTGCTTTAAAAGTATAGTCTGTAAAAAGAATTAAAGTTCCAATTTTATCTCTATCTTCTAATTTACCTTCCATACTAACGCTTTTCCAATAATTGTTATTTGTAGCTGAAAACAAAGAGAAATTAACAGAAACGAAAACTATCAAAAGTAATACTGGAACAAAATCAAATTTCTTTTTAAGTTTTAAAGTTAGAATTAAATCAATAATTAGAAACACAAGAAAAACAATAATGAAAAAAGCAGTCATAAAATAAAACAAAATAACATTAGTAATTCCTGAGCAATAATCATTAGAGTAATCGCCATACTTCAAATTAATGATTAAAGTATATACAAATAGAAAAACAAGTATACCGTATTTTATTTTTTTATACATTTTTAATCCTCCACTACATCCAATTCCACTTTCAGGTTATTGATGATAAACTCTTGGCGGTCGGGTGTGTTTTTACCCATATAGAATTCCAATAATTTTTCGATAGACATGGCTTTATCGAGCATTACCGGATCAAGACGCATGTTTTCACCAATAAAATTTCGGAACTCATCGGGTGAAATCTCTCCCAATCCTTTAAACCTTGTGATTTCGGGTTTTGGTTTTAGTTTTTCAATCGCTGCTCTTCGCTCTTCTTCGGAATAACAATAAATGGTTTCTTTTTTATTTCGAACTCTGAAAAGTGGTGTTTGCAGTATGTACAAATGTCCGTCTTTGATAAGTTCCGGGAAAAATTGTAAGAAAAAAGTAATTAAAAGCAATCGAATGTGCATCCCATCGACATCGGCATCGGTTGCAATTACAATGTTGTTGTAACGCAGGTTTTCCATGTCTTCTTCAATGTCTAGAGCTGCTTGCAGAAGATTGAACTCCTCGTTTTCGTACACAATTTTTTTGCTCATTCCGTAAGAATTCAGCGGTTTTCCACGAAGTGAAAACACAGCCTGAGTATTCACGCTTCGAGATTTAGTAATCGAACCACTTGCCGAATCGCCCTCAGTGATAAAAAGGGTGCTTTCTAAGCTTAACGGATTTTTTGAATCTGTCAAATGCACTCTACAATCTCTGAGTTTTTTGTTGTGAAGACTGGCTTTTTTGGCTCTTTCTCGAGCTAGTTTTCTAATTCCGGATAATTCTTTTCGTTCCCGTTCTGCCTGAAGGATTTTACGCAATAAAGCATCCGCTATATCCGGGTTTTTGTGTAAGAAATTATCAAGGTTCGTTTTTACGAAATCATTGATATACGTTCGTACAGACGGAAGATTTTCTCCCATTTCGGTCGAACCTAATTTGGTTTTGGTTTGTGATTCAAAAACCGGTTCGATAACCTTGATACTAATAGCACTTACGATGGATTTTCGGATATCTGAAGCCTCAAAAGGTTTGTTGAAAAACTCACGAATAGTTTTAGCAACCGCCTCACGAAAAGCACCTAAATGCGTTCCTCCTTGGGTGGTATTTTGTCCGTTCACAAACGAGTGATATTCTTCGGAATATTGCGTTTTGCTGTGTGTAAGGGCAATTTCGATATCATTGCCCGAAAGATGAATGATTGGGTAAACCATATCATCTTCGTTGATGTTTTCTTCGAGTAAGTCTTTTAACCCGTTGTCGGAATAGAATTTTTCTCCGTTGTAAATTATGGTTAAACCAGTATTTAGGTAACAATAATTTTTAAGCATTTTCACCACATACTCATTACGGAATTTGTAGTTTTTGAAAATGGTTTCATCCGGAATAAACATCACTTTGGTACCACGTCTGCGGGTGGTTTCGGTAATTTGTTCTTCAACAGTTAGGTTTCCGGCAGAGAATTCCGCTCCTTTGAGTTGATTATCTCTTACGGATTCCACGCGGAAATAGTTGGACAAAGCATTTACGGCTTTGGTACCAACTCCGTTTAATCCAACAGATTTTTTAAATGCAAGCGAGTCATATTTACCTCCGGTGTTCATTTTCGACACTACATCTACTACTTTGCCCAAAGGAATTCCACGGCCGTAATCACGAACGGTTACAGTCTTGTCTTTGATAGTGACTTCGATGGTTTTACCGGTTCCCATTACAAATTCGTCGATGGAGTTGTCGATAACTTCTTTGAGTAAGATGTAAATTCCGTCGTCAGGAGAAGAACCATCTCCTAATTTACCGATATACATCCCCGGACGCATGCGGATGTGTTCTTTCCAGTCGAGTGATCGTATGTTATCTTCGGTATATTGTGTTTCTTGCATACACTAAAATGAGGTTTGTACAAAAATAGAATTATTTCTCCAATTTTACGGCACCTGAGTTGATGCAATAACGAAGTCCGGTTGTTTCTTGTGGCCCGTCGTCAAAAACGTGGCCGAGATGCCCGTTACATTTTGCACACAACACTTCAACTCGCTTCATCCCGAATGACAAATCTTCGTGGTATACTACGCTTCCTTCAAGAGCTTTATCAAACGATGGCCAACCACAATGCGACTCGAATTTGGTGTAAGATTCGAATAATTTATTTCCGCAACCGGCACAATGATAGGTTCCGTCTTCAAAAACATCCCAATATTTGCCTGTAAAAGCTCTTTCGGTGCCTTTTTGTCGCAGGATGTAATATTCTTCCGCAGAAAGTTTTTCTTTCCATTCTTGTTCGGTTAGTTCTTTTGGATCTTTCATAGGCGTTTGATTTTGTTGTCCTTGACAAGACAGAAATAGTGAAATATACAGCAGTAGAAATAGTTGCTTCATACGTACAAATTTACGAAAGAAATCCAAAAAGGTTTCAAACATAAATTTATCTTTGTGTGAATGTGTTACCCTAAAGTCAGAATGCAAAAAATCCCTGTGTATTTCGTGCCCGGTCTTGCTGCTAGCCCAACGATTTTCGAGAATATAAAGTTGGATCAGTCCGAATTTGAAGTGTTTATGTTGGAATGGAAAATTCCGACCAAAGACGAAAGTATTCAGCATTATGCTCAGCGAATGTGCGAAGAAGTGAAACACGAGAATCCGGTGTTGATTGGCGTATCTTTCGGCGGAGTATTGGTGCAAGAAATGAGCCGATGTATCAAGACTAAAAAGACTATCATCATTTCGAGTGTAAAGTGTAATAAAGAATTCCCCAGAAGGATGAAATGGTCAAAAATTACTAAATTACACAAGATTTTTCCGACGTTCATTTTGCAGAATATCGAAAACTATATTCCGGATTTTGTCAACAAAAAAATCCTCAAAGGACGCAAAGAATTGTACAAAAAATACCTTTCGGTGCGAGATAAGATGTATTTGGAATGGTCGTTAAATCAAATCATTATGTGGGAGAGAGCAGAATCAGATAAAGATGTAGTGCATATTCATGGCAGTCGCGATGAGGTTTTCCCGATAAAATATATTAAAGAATGTATCGTTGTAGAAGGAGGAACTCACGTGATGATTGTCAACAGATATAAGTGGTTTAACCAAAATTTACCGGAACTGATTAAAAAATAAAATTATGAAAGGCATTAAAAAAGTAGCGCTATTGCTGACGATAGCTTTGGTAGGAGTAGTTCTTATCAATGCATCAGCTATTGTAGGAGAAACCAAAAAAGAGGAAACGAATTCGATTGCTAATTTGAACTTCTGCGGAGAAAAAGTTCCTTTGAACTTGGCCGATGTGCATGAGCGTTTTGATAAAGAATTAACCATAAATAAGAACTTACATTCGTCCACCGAATTGGTGATGAAGCGTGCTAATAAAATGTTTCCAGTGATGGAGCCTATATTGAAAAAGTATGGTGTGCCGGATGATTTCAAGTATTTAGCCGTTATCGAAAGTAAGTTAGAAAATGCGGTTTCGTCTGCCGGAGCGCGTGGTATTTGGCAATTCATGCCGGCAACTGCCAAAGAATACAATATGGAAGTAAACGATTTTGTCGATGAGCGTTATCATTTAGAAAAATCGACGGAAGCGGCGTGTAAATACTTGTTAGCAGCCAAACAAAAATTTGGTTCTTGGACGCTGGCTGCAGCTTCCTATAACGGAGGTATGGGCGGAGTGACCAAGCAACAAGACAGACAAAAAATGTCAAATTATTATGATTTGCTGCTCACCGAAGAAACTTCGCGTTATGTGTTTCGAATTATTGCGATGAAAGAGATTATGCAGAATCCGGCTAAATATGGTTATGATATTCCGCAGAATGAACTCTATAAGATGATTAATACAAAAAAAGTGGAAGTAAATACAAGTATTGAAAATCTTGCGGATTGGGCGATTGAACAAGGAATTAACTATAAGATTTTAAAAGTTCACAATCCGTGGCTAAGAGACATTACGCTCAAAAATTCGACAGGGAAAACATATACTATTGAAATTCCAATTGAAGGTTATTAATGGATATTTTAGGACAAGCAATTTTCGACTATTACAAGCAAAACAAAAGAGGAAAACTTTGGATTTTTGACGACTTTGAACAAAAAACTGAAATGGATACAACTATTTATTTCAGGAATTTTTCTCAAATGCCCGAAATCGAACAATTAGCCCTTAATCTCTGTAAAGGAAAAACGTTAGACATTGGTGCTGGCGCTGGAAGTCATTCGTTGTATTTGCAAGAAAAAGGATTTGATGTTATTGCGCTAGATATCTCTGAAAAATGTTGTGAAGTAACTTTGGATAGAGGCGTTCGAAAAGTGATGTGTACCGATTTTTTTGATTTGAATACGGATGAAAAATTTGATACGCTTCTTTTACTTATGAACGGAATCGGAATTTGTGAAGATATTTTCGGTTTTCCGATATTTTTGGACAGAGCAGAAAAGTTTTTAAATAAAGGCGGACAAATCATTTTTGACTCTTCGGATATAGCTTATATGTTTGACGAAGATGAATTTCCGGAAGATAAATATTATGGCGAATTTATCTGTGCGTATGGGTATAAAAAACAAAAAACCAACTGGTTCAGTTGGTTGTATTTGGATTTTGATTCGATGCAAAAAATAGCTTCAGAAAAAGGATGGAGGGTCGAAAAAATCTATGAAGACGACCATTTCCACTATTTGGCAAGACTAACTAGAGATTAGTTAGTCTTCCAATCTTCAATCCAGGTATGAAGTGCCTCAACCCAAAGTTCATCTTCATTCATACACGGAATAGCCAAGAAATCTTCTCCTCCGTTTGAGATAAAATCTTCTTTGGCTCTCATCCCGATTTCTTCAAGTGTTTCCAAACAATCTGAAACAAAAGCCGGAGTTACCACAGCAATTTTTTTCACGCCGTTTTTGGCAAGATTATCAATTTCTACGTCGGTATATGGGTCAAGCCATTTGTCTCCAGAAAGTCTTGATTGGAAGGTATTCATCACTTTGCTTTTATCTATATTAAGATATTCCACAACCTGACGAGTCGTCTCAAAACAATGAGTTCTATAGCAAAATTCTGAATCTGAAGTATTGGGCGTACAGCAATACACGTCTTTTTCAAACGATTTATGCGTGCCCGGTTTTCCTGTTTTTCGGATGTGTCTTTCTGGTACTCCGTGATAAGAAAACACGATTTTTTCGTAATCAAAATCTCCCAAATGTTTTTTGATGGATTCTGCTTGAGCAACTACATATTCTTTTCGGTTATAAAAGGCAGGGAAATGAGTCAATTTCATATTCGGAAACTGCTCTTTTTGGATTTTATTAGCCAATTCTGTAATAGTCTGGGTAGAAGCCATAGCATGTTGCGGATACAAAGGCAAAACCAAAACATCTGTTACTCCTTTTTGATGAAGTTCTTGAAGTCCAGTTTTGATACTTGGTTTTCCGTAACGCATGGCCAAAGCAATGGGCATATCGGTTTGGGCTTGAACTTTTTTGTGTAAACGTTCAGACAAAACAATAAGCGGAGAACCTTCGTTCCACCAGATTTGCTGATAAGCTTCAGCTGATTTTTCAGCTCTGTTTCTCAGCCCTATGATAATACCACGAACCAAAAAAACACGTAATAAATACGGAACATCAATCACGTATTTATCCATTAAAAATTCATCCAAATACGGTTTTACGTCTTTTGGTGTTGGGCTTTCGGGCGAACCGAGATTGACTAAAAGGACTCCTTTCATATTTTGGTTTAATCGTTAATTCGTTGATCTGTTGGGTAGTTTTATCCAATTTTCATCTAAATTATTAGTATCAATATGATATTCAATAAAATTTCTGAAAATCCAAAAATCATAAACTTTATTTGCTACAATATTTTTTTGGTTGTTTTTCCAATTTATATAATATTGTTCTTCTATTTTCTCAAATTTATTATTCCTATTATAATAAAGCGTTTTTATGTCATAATACTGAGTTTCTGGGTCTATTTTTAACAAATAAAGTAAAAAATTCAATAAAGATATTAGTAGAAAAATTGAATTAATGGTTGTAAAACTATGTTTTATAAATTTACTTTTAACAGTCTTTGAATATTGAAAAATTAAAAACGAAACATAAAAGCAAAATACATTAAACGTAATACCAAACAGTCTATTCAGTTTTTCGGTTTTAAACTCAAGATTTGGAAAAAGAACATAAACTAAACAAGTCAATACAAAAACTATTAAAGTTATAATTAGATTTATATTGAATTTTTTGTTTTGCATTTAGGCGTCTTCCTTAAAATTATCTTTAGTAAAATCAAATTCCATAAGAATTTTACTGTCAACTGATTACTGTCAACTATTTGCTATTTGCCGTATTCTTTAACCGCTTCCACAAAGGCTTTAGCATGATCAACCGGAATGTTTGGTAAAATTCCGTGACCAAGATTTACGATATATTTGTCTTTTCCGAATTCGTCAATCATCTGATGAACCATTTTTTTGATTGTCGGAATCGGAGAAAGTAATCTCGATGGATCAAAATTTCCTTGCAACGTAATTTTTCCTCCTGATAAATATCTCGCATTTCGAGGTGAACAAGTCCAATCTACTCCAAGAGCAGAAGCTTTACTTTGAGCCATTTCGCCTAGAGCAAACCAACATCCTTTTCCGAAAACAATAGTCGGAGCAATTTTCGAAATTTCTTCAACGATTTGATTGATATATTTCCAAGAAAACTCTTGATAATCAACAGGAGAAAGCATACCACCCCAGCTGTCAAAAACTTGGATAGCATTACATCCGGCTTCTACTTTTTTCTTTAAGTAAGCAATGGTTGTGTCTGTGATTTTCTGTAGTAAAGCATGAGAAGCTTCAGGTTGCGAAAAACAGAAACCTTTAGCAATATCGTAGCTTTTTGAGCCTTTTCCTTCAACTACGTAACAGAAAATCGTCCAAGGAGAACCAGCAAAACCAATAAGTGGAACTTCGTCTTCAAGCATTTGTTTAGTCAGCTTGATAGCATCCATCACATAGCCTAAAGTCTCATCAATATCCGGAACGATTACTTTTTCTACATCCGCAAAAGAACGAATCGGGTTCGGAATAAGCGGACCTACATTTTCTTTCATCAACACTTCGATTCCCATCGCTTGAGGAACCACCAAAATATCCGAAAACAAAATCGCAGCATCAGGTTTTACGATTCTGATGGGTTGCACAGTGATTTCGGCTGCTAATTCGGGTGTTTGACAACGAGTGAAGAAGTCATATTTGTCGCGTAATGCTCTAAATTCCGGCAAGTATCTTCCGGCTTGACGCATCATCCAAACCGGTGGTCTTTCAACCGATTCGCCTTTTAAAGCTCTAAGAAAAAGATCGTTTTTTATCATAATTTAAAATAAAGCGCAAAAATAGGTAATTCCGCTATCAATTAATACCGATAAACTGCTTAAAATCACCGCCCGAAGGTTCTTCGAAGATTTCTAATCCGAATTCGGGAGCTACAGTAAGCAAGTGGTCAAAAATATCGGCAGCTACTTTTTCGTAATCGATAAACTGTGTTTTATTGCTAAAGCAATAAATTTCTAGCGGAAGTCCTTTAGGAGTTGGAGAAAGTTGTCTCACAACGGTAAGCATATTGGTGTTGATGTTTTTGTTTTCCTTGATATAATTCTCGGCATACATTCGGAACACGCCAATATTGGTCATACGTCTAGTGTTTACGGCAATCATTCCTTCGTCTTGCAAATTGGCGTTATGCTGAGCAATTTCATTTTCTTTGTCGTAAATATATTGGCGAATTAGGCGGTATTTTTTGAATTTTTCCAGTTCATCATTCGTCAAAAATCTAAAACTGCTCATTTTGAAATAAATTGTTCTTCGGATTTGTCTTCCGCCCGATTCGGTCATTCCTCTCCAGTTTTTGAACGAATCGTTGATGAAAGCATACGTCGGTACGGTAGTGATGGTTTTATCCCAGTTTTGAACTTTTACCGTGGTTAGATTGATGGTTAAAACATATCCGTCTGCGTCGTATTTTGGCATCGCTACCCAATCACCCACGCGCACCATATCGTTTACCGATACTTGAATGCTGGCAATAAATCCGAGAATAGTATCCTTAAAGATTAACATCAAAATAGCTGATGCTGCTCCTAAAGAAAGTAAGAAGTTTACAGGAGATTTTCCGGTAATGTCCGAGAAGATGATAATGGTACAAACCGAAAAAATCAGTATAGAAATCACTTGAGCATAACTATCCAAAGGCTTGTCGGCAAAAGCTTTGTTGTCTTTCAGTACGTCGCGAAACGACTTGAAAATTCCATTTACGATAAGACCAAAGGTAAGTACTACTAAAATATCGGTAATCTTTAAAGTAACATTGGTCCAATTCGGGAAACCTACAAAAATTTGAGGTAAAGCTTGTTGCGCAATCAATAACGGAATAAAATGGATAATATTCCGCAAAACGTTATTGTGGATGAGGTAATCATCAAAACGCGTTTTGGATTTTCTGGCTAATCGGATAACAAAAATTCGAATGACTCTCCTGAGCAAATAATCTACGACATATAATACTAATCCGAGGGCTAAAAGTAAAATAACTGAGTTAATACTGTGAGTGACTTTATCAGTAAAGCCAAGTGAACTAATTTTCTCAAACAGAAAGTTATAAACTCCACTCTGAAGTTCCATAATTATATTGATTTTGTAGATTACAAATTTAGCAACGACCGTCAAAAATGCCTAAAATAGTGTGTTATTTGTCTTTTAATTAACACAATTATTGCCGCAAAGAATGATGCATCCCGCGTGAAATTGTTACATTTGTTATTATTAAAAAATGGATTTGTTATGAGATTTTTACCAAAGAAAAAATATATAATTACTTCGCTTCTTGTCGGATTTATGTTTGTGGCAGTGAGTTTCAAAAACGATTTTTTTGAGATTGCTAAGCAAATCGAGATTTTTACCACCATGTTCAAAACAGTGAATATGAACTATGTGGATGAAACCAATCCGGGAGAATTGATGGATGTGGCGATCAAGAATATGCTCAAAGAATTAGATCCCTATACCGTATATTTCAACGAAGCGGATGTGGTGCGATTCAAAATCAACAGTATTGGTGAATATACCGGAATCGGAGCTACGGTTAATCGAAAAGAAGGTCGTGTGCTACTCAAAGAAGTATTCAAAGATTACGCAGCCGACAAAGCAGGATTAAAGGCAGGAGACGAGATTACCCATGTGGGTGAGGTGAAGCTAGCAGACTATAAAGAAGATACTTCGCAATTGCTTTCAGGAGTAAAAGGAACCAAAATCAATATCAAATATCGTCGTCAAGGAAAAGATTATGATGGGGTAATTACGCTGGATGCTATTGATGTAAAGGCGGTTCCGTATTATGCAAAAGTCAATGACAATACCGGATATATTGTGATTTCTCAGTTTAACGCCAAAACCAGTCGCGAAACACAATTTGCTTTGGAAGAACTAAAAAGTCAAGGGGCTACCCAAATCATTTTGGATTTGCGCGGAAATCCGGGAGGATTATTGGGCGAAGCAGTAAATGTGTGTAATCTATTTGTTCCTAAAGGAGAGGTGATTACAACGACTAAATCCAGAATTGATAAACACAACAATGTTTATACTACGATGCGTGAGCCGGCGGACGTGAATATTCCGCTAGTGATTCTAATTGACGGTCGAAGTGCTTCGGCATCAGAAATTGTGGCGGGAGCTTTGCAAGATTTAGACCGCGCGGTGGTTATCGGAAGTAGAAGTTTCGGTAAAGGATTGGTGCAACGACCAATTGATTTGTCGTATGGAACACAAGTGAAAGTAACCATTTCCAGATATTATACGCCTTCCGGAAGATGTATTCAAGCGCTTGATTATTCGCACAAAGACAAAGACGGAAACGCTGTCCGAACAGATGCTAAAAATTACAATGCTTTCAAAACTCGTAAAGGAAGAACAGTATATGATGGTGGTGGAATTCAGCCGGATATTGAACTTGAAGAATCTAAATTGAGCCCGATTACGCAAGCTTTGGTTATGGAGGATGGTTTGTTTAACTATGCGACGCATTATTATTACAAAAATCCGACTATGGGAGCTAAAATCCCAACCATAACTGATGCTGATTTTAACGATTTGAAAGCTTGGCTCAAAAAAGAGAATTTTTCGTACAATACCGAAACACAAAAAGCGCTGGAAAAGACGTTAGAAACAGCCAAAAAAGAAAAAATTGACAAAAACATCACGGCTCAATACGAAGCACTTTTGCAAGCTTTGAAAAAAAGTAACGAAACCGAATTGGACAAGAGCAAAGAAGAAATCAAACGTTTGTTGGTAGATGAGCTTATCACGCGCTACCAATACAAAGAAGGATTATATAAATATTATCTTGCGACCAATACCGAAATTAAAAAAGCAGTGCAGGTTTTAAACGATAAAAATCAATACAACAGTATTTTAAGAAAGTAATTTTGAAATGAAATCATTCCGAGTAATAGTATGCTTATTATTGAGTTTTTTGGGTTATGCTCAGGAAGAGGTGGTGCATTCGGTTTATTTTGACTTTGATAAATTCAATATCCGACAAGACCAGCAAGAGCATATTCAAAAGTTTGTCACCACACTTGATAGCACAAAGATTGAATCCATTTCGATTTTAGGTTATACGGATGACAGAGGTAAAGATGAATACAATTTTAAATTATCCACTAACCGAGCAAATTCTATCAAAGATTATCTTCTCGAACAAGGAATCAAAAACAAGATAATTGTATCTATCGAAGGCAAAGGAAGAATTTTGATTGATGATGATGTGGAAGAGAATTTGCCTGAAGCGCGCTCCAAAAACCGTAGGGTGGATGTGGTTGTGTATTTGAAGAAAGTTGAAGAAGAAGTGATTTTAATGCCCGGAATTTATGAAACCATTACAAAAGATAATATTGTTGGTGATAGAATTTATTTGAAGAATTTATTGTTTGATAGAGGAAGCAGTGAGCTTACCATTCAATCTAAAAAAGAATTGGACAAAATTGCTAAACTCTTGAATAAATACAAAAATTACCATTTCGAAATTCAAGGACATGTTTGCTGTACGCCACCCTATCACAAGGAAGCGATTGATAGAGGAACGCGCAAAAGAGAACTTTCAAAAAATAGAGCCGAATCGGTATATAAGTATTTGATTTCTAAAAAAGTATCTAAATACAGAATGACTTTCAAAGGTTACGGCACCTCAAAACCTTTAGGGCAAGACCCGAGATTTGATCGTAGAGTTGAATTTTTGATTACTAAAAGCTAAGTGCCTGAATCAGAAAAGTATATAAAGCAAAAAGCCTTTCGAAATTCGAAAGGCTTTTTGTTGTGCGGGTGAAAGGACTCGAACCTTCACACCTTGCGGCACCAGATCCTAAGTCTGGCGTGTCTACCAATTTCACCACACCCGCAGAGTGATGTCTCTTGATTTGAGAGTGCAAATATACACATAATTTGAATTAAACAAGCATAAATCAAAAAAATATTTTACGGAATTTTAGTTTTTTCTTAGACCGAGTCGGAATTATAATTAGTATATTTGGGGCTTAATTTCAACAAAGCTAACGCGGTTAGCTCAAAATGCAATAAATGAAAACACCAACATTCTCAAGACAAGACTCGATGAAGTTTTTCAGAACTTTAAATTCGAGAGTCAACAATTATTTTAAAGAAAACAACCTCAAAAAATCAGGAAACTGGAAGTTACACCTGAAAACTATTACCATGTTTACGCTATTTTTAGCGCCTTATTTCTTAATTCTTACTTTGGATATTTCTGATTGGTGGAAATTATTATTCACTGTGATTATCGGAATTGGTATGGCTGGAGTAGGAATGAATGTAATGCATGACGGAAATCACGGTTCGTATTCGTCAAAACCTTGGGTTAATAAAATCATGGGTGGAAGTATGTATATACTTGCCGGAAATGTTTACAATTGGCAAGTTCAACACAATGTGTTACACCATACGTATACCAATATTCATGGGCATGACGAAGATTTAGATGCCGGAAGAATTATCCGTTTTACTAAACATGCTTCGTGGTATCGCTTTCATAAATTCCAACATTATTACTCTGTTTTCTTGTACGGATTACTTACGTTCAACTGGGCGATAACAGCAGATTTCAAACAAATGAAACGTTATTTGGCTAGAAAATTATCTTACGGAGAATTTCCAAATCCGATTAAAGAATGGACGGTATTGGTGATTACCAAAATGATCTATTTCGCGATTTGGATTATTATTCCAATAATTTTAGGAATTGTTTGGTGGAAAGTGCTTATCGGTTTTTTTGTAATGCATTATGTGGCAGGATTGATACTTTCGGTAGTATTCCAGTTGGCTCACGTAGTAGAGGATACTGTTAATCCGGTTCCGGATGAAAACGGAGAAATCGAAAATACTTGGGCAATTCACCAGTTATATACTACAGCTAATTTTGCTCCAAAAAACTGGTTGGTAAATTGGTATACCGGAGGTCTAAACCACCAAATCGAGCATCATATCTTCCCGAATATTAGTCATATTCACTATGGGAAAATCGCGGAAATCGTTAAACAAACCGCAAGAGAATTTAATTTGCCGTATCACGAATTCCAAACGACTCGCGAGGCGGTATTTTCTCACTTTAGACATTTAAAAGAATTGGGTGTTAAACCGTAATAATTAGTTTATGAATCATCTATTGTCGGATAGAATTAATAGTTTAGAAGTTTCTCAAACCCTAGCCATGGCGGCGAAAGTAAGAGAGCTTAAAGCTCAAGGAAAAGATATTATTAGCTTGAGTTTAGGAGAGCCGGATTTTAACACTCCTGATTTTGTAAAGCAGGCAGCGATTCAAGCTATTCATGATAATTACAGTACTTATACGCCGGTAGAAGGCTATTTGGAGCTTCGTGAGGCGATTTCTAAAAAATTCAAAAGAGATAATAATTTAGAGTATACGCCATCTCAGATTGTAGTTTCTACGGGAGCCAAACAATCGATTTACAATGTAGTTCAAGTGTTGCTCAATCCGGGAGATGAGTGCATTTTGCCTGCTCCGTATTGGGTGAGTTATGCTGAAATTGTAAAAATGGCGGATGGAGTTCCGGTGGTAGTTTCAACGTCGGTGGATTCAAACTTTAAGATGACGCCGAGCGAATTGGAAGCAGCTATTACGCCGAAGACAAAAATGATACTGTTTAGTTCGCCTTGCAACCCGAGTGGTTCGGTGTATAGCCGAGAAGAATTAACAGCTCTTGCTGAAGTGCTTCAAAAATATCCAAACATTTTTGTGGTGTCCGATGAAATTTATGAGCACATCAACTTTACAGGAGATTATTGTTCTATGGCGGCTGTAGACGGAATGTATGAGAGAACAATAACGGTGAACGGAGTTTCTAAAGCCTTTGCGATGACCGGATGGAGAATCGGGTATATTGGTGCTCCGGAATACATTGCTAAAGCGTGTGCAAAAATGCAAGGGCAAATCACAAGTGGAGCGAATTCAATTGCGCAAAGAGCTACTATTGCTGCAGTTTTAGCTGATCCGAAAGAAATCGGTTATATGGTAAAAGAATTCCATAAGCGTAGAGATTTAGTGATTAGCTTATTGAAAGAAATTCCGAACTTTAAAATTACCGTACCGGAAGGAGCTTTCTATGCCTTCCCAGATGTGTCTTGGTATTTTGGAAAAACGTTAAGAGGAAAACAAATCAACAATGTTGAGGATTTGGTATTCTATATCTTGGAAGAAGCAAACGTAGCGATGGTCACCGGTTCGGCTTTCGGAGATTCTAATTGTATTCGTTTGTCGTATGCGGCTAGCGAGGCGGAACTTCGTGAAGCGCTTAGAAGAGTTAAAGAGGCTTTATCATAAGTCACTTAAAAGCATAAAAAAACCTCGAAGAAATTCGAGGTTTTTTTGTTTAGGTATTTTAGAGCGGAAGACGAGGCTCGAACTCGCGACAACCAGCTTGGAAGGCTGGAGCTCTACCAACTGAGCTACTTCCGCTTTTGTGAGTGCAAATATACTATGCTTTTTCTGAATTCTCCAAATCTTTTTTGAAATTTTTTTACAGAAAATTATATTGCAATAAATATCAATTGTTTAGGATTCTGGCTTGCAGAAAAAATCTGGGTAAGCTATTCCAAATAAAACAAATATTTCCGATATTTGTTGCTATGGACAAACATTGGGAAGGTTTATTATCGCATTTGAAGTTCCTTATTAAACGGAAACCGGAGTGAATTTGCTTTCATTCGGGTTTTAACTATATGTTTAATTAAAAAATTACAACAATGCCTTTTTACCATAAATTAGGAAAAATACCGCCTAAACGACACACTCAATTCCGCAAAGAAAACGGTGAGCTTTATTATGAGCAATTGTTCGGCACGATCGGTTTTGACGGAATGTCGTCTAATATGTACCATGTTCATAGACCTACACAAGTAAAAGAAATCCGCTCTCAATACAGTGTAGCTCCAAAAATTGCTAAAGCAAATAATATTCAATCCTATCGATTAAGAGGATTTCAAGTTCCAGCGGAAAATGATTTCTTGGCGAGTAGAAAAATAGTACTTACCAATTCTGATTGTAATATCGTGCTAGCGGCTCCGAAAGAGTCGATGAAAGATTATTTTTATAAGAATACCGATTCAGACGAAGTAATCTTCATTCATAGAGGAACCGGAAAGCTGAGAACCTTCTTAGGGAATTTGGATTTCAAATACGGAGATTATTTGGTAATCCCTCGCGGGATGATTTACCAAATTGAATTTGACACCCAAGATAATCGTTTGTTTATTGTGGAATCTAAAAGACCAGTTTATACGCCAAAACGTTACCGAAACTGGTTTGGTCAATTATTGGAACACTCGCCTTTCTGCGAGAGAGATATTCGTCAACCGCAAGAATTAGAAACTTATGACGAGAAAGGTGATTTCATGATTAAAGTCAAAAAGAAAGACGAAATCTTTGAAATGATTTATGCTACGCATCCGTTTGATGTAGTAGGATACGACGGGTTTAACTATCCGTATGCGCTTTCGATTCATGATTTTGAGCCGATTACCGGAAGAATTCACCAACCGCCTCCAGTACATCAAACTTTTGAAACAGATGCTTTCGTAATCTGTTCGTTCGTGCCTAGATTGTACGATTACCATCCGGAATCTATTCCTGCTCCGTACAACCACAGTAATATAGACTCTGATGAGGTGTTGTATTATGTGGATGGCGATTTTATGAGTAGAAATGACATCGAAGCCGGACATATTTCGCTTCACCCTGCCGGAATTCCGCACGGACCACATCCGGGAGCCTACGAGAGAAGTATCGGTAAAAAAGATACGCAAGAGTTAGCTGTGATGGTGGATACGTTCAAACCTTTGATGGTTACAGAAGAAGCGATGAAAATTGCCGATGATAAATATTTTCAATCTTGGTTGGAGTAAAAATAAAGTAAGCTATGCAATACAACAAACTTCCGGCTGATCCGCTATCCATGGTGCTAGCAATTATAGCCTTGGTTATTGTTGTTTTGGGCCTACAGTTATTGTCTCGCTCGTTTTAGGGATAATAGGACTCGTGAATGCCAATAAGAGCTTAAAATTATATTATGCTAACGCTGAGGATTATGATCCTCGAAGCCGAAGCAATGTTTATACGGCTAAAGTTTTAAATATTGTTGCTATCGTCCTTAGTGGGCTGTGTGTATTGTCTTTTCTGGTAATGATTATCAGGTATGGAACTTGGAACGGAGCAATGTTGAATGATTTTGATTTTTTTGATTACAACATTGAATTTAATAGTTCACAATCTTCGGATTCTATAATAGAATATGATAATCAGCAGATAGAAAGCGATACATTGCATTATGATCAAGACTCATTAGAAGTCGAATAGAAAAATTAGTAAATAACATAACAAAAAATAGAATAAAATGTCACAAGAATTAAAATCAGTAGAGTACGGATTAGAGAAAATATTTGAAGGAGCACAAGATTTCCTTCCGATTTTGGGGACTGATTACGTAGAGTTTTACGTAGGAAATGCAAAACAAGCGGCACATTTTTATAAAACTGCTTTCGGATTCCAGTCAGAGGCGTATGCTGGGCTTGAAACCGGAATGAAAGATAGAGCGTCATACGTAGTAAAACAAGATAAAATTCGTTTGGTTTTAACCACTGCTTTAAACTCTAATTCACCAATTGGTGAGCACGTGAAAAAACACGGAGACGGAGTAAAAGTTGTAGCTCTTTGGGTAGAAGATGCTAGAAGTGCTTTTGCAGAAACTACCAAAAGAGGGGCAAAACCCTTTATGGAACCAACTGTAACTTCTGATGAAAACGGAGAAGTAGTTCAGGCAGGAATTTATGCCTATGGTGAAACTATTTTCATGTTTACGGAGCGCAAAAACTACAACGGAATATTCATTCCGGGTTATGTAAAATGGCAATCTGATTATAATCCTGCACCGGTTGGGTTGAAATTTATAGACCACATGGTAGGAAACGTAGGTTGGAACCAAATGAACGTTTGGGTAAAATGGTTTGAAGATATTATGGGATTCGTAAACTTCTTGTCATTTGACGACAAACAAATCACTACCGAGTATTCAGCGTTGATGTCAAAAGTTATGGCGAATGGTAACGGAAGAATTAAATTCCCTATCAATGAGCCGGCTGAAGGAAAGAAAAGATCTCAAATTGAAGAATATTTAGATTTCTATGAAGGAGAAGGAGTTCAACACATAGCGGTTGCTACGGATGATATTATCAAAACGGTTACTGAGATGAAATCTCGCGGTGTAGAGTTTTTATCAACTCCTCCACAAGCCTACTATGATGCAATTCCTGAGCGTTTGAAAGAACATATGTCTAAATTTAAAGAAGACATCAAAGAGCTTCAAAAATTAGGTATTATGATTGATGCTGATGAAGAAGGATACTTGTTACAAATCTTCACAAAACCGGTAGAAGACAGACCAACATTATTCTATGAAGTAATTCAAAGAATGGGTGCTAGAGGATTTGGAGCCGGAAACTTTAAAGCTCTTTTTGAATCTATCGAAAGAGAACAAGAAAAAAGAGGTACTTTGTAATATAAAAACCTTTGATTTTTTGAATTAAATATAATTTGACAACTATTTTTGAGGTTCAAAAAATCAAATTTTTGTTAAAATTGACTTTTTGATGATAATGTCTCAAAAATAGTTGTACATTTGCCCCAGAATTTGTTTGTGTAAAATAGTAGTTTTACATATTAAGTTTTGGTTGGTTAATAATGAAAGAACTCCGTTGCTAGGGTAGTGATGGAGTTTTTTTATTTTATATGCTGAAGGTTTTTAATGAGTTGATATACAATTTTATAGGCGATAAAGTTTATATTTGTATAAAACAATTCATTATGAAAAGATACACTACTCTCATTTTTCTTCTGTTTTTTAGCACTTCTTTGCTAAGTCAGAGTATCACCTTATCTACGTTTGCGACCGGTTTGAATAGCCCAACAGAGATTGCCCATTGTGGTGATGATCGTATGTTTGTGGTTGAACAAGGCGGAACGATAAAGATTGTTAACAGTGACGGAACTGTAAATTCAACGCCTTTTTTGAATCTCTCATCTATTATTAGTACAGGGAGTGAAAGAGGCTTATTAGGGCTTGCTTTTCATCCCGATTATGCCAATAATGGATTCTTCTTTGTGAATTATACTAATACCTCAGGAAATACAGTTGTTGCGCGTTATTCGGTAAGTGATTCCAACCCTAACCAAGCCAATGCTTCGAGTGGTTCTATTGTAATAACTATAAATCAGCCTTATTCGAATCACAATGGAGGTTCCATAAAATTTGGTCCGGATGGTTATTTGTGGATTGCAATGGGAGATGGTGGAAGTGGAGGAGATCCTCAAAATTATTCTCAAAACAAAAATTCATTATTGGGTAAAATGTTGCGTTTAGATGTTGATGGCGCTGCTCCATACACTGTGCCGACAGATAATCCTTTTGTAGGAACATCGGAAGGTTCGCCTGAAATTTGGGCTTATGGGTTAAGAAATCCTTGGAAATTCAGTTTTGATAGCTTAACAGATGAACTTTGGATTGCTGATGTGGGGCAAAATGCGTTGGAAGAAATTGATCGCGTTTCTCCGCTTGAGGCAGGATTGAATTATGGATGGAGATGTTATGAAGCAAGTGCCTCTTATAATACATCCGGATGTGCTAATTCTTCGACTATGACTTTTCCGGTTGCTGAATATAACAGATCTTCGGGAAGATGTTCTATCACCGGAGGTTATGTGTACAGAGGTTCAGAATGGTCTGATATTTATGGATTATACTTTTTTGCGGATTATTGTTCCAATCAAATAGGGGTTGTCAATCAAAGCAATCAACTTACTTTTTTGAGTTCGTATAGCGGAAATTCATTTACTACTTTCGGAGAAGATAATCAACAAAATTTATACGTTGCCGGAAGACAAAGCGGTGTGATGTATAAAATAAACGGATCGGTAGCTTCGGTCTCAAGTTTTGATAAGTCTTTTAAAATTTATCCTAATCCTGCTACAAGTACTGTGTTTATAAACAAACAAAACGCTGATGTGACGATTCAGCAAATCAGTATCTATGACTTATCCGGAAAATTGGTTTTGGATAGAAAAACTGCCTTTGATAATGAAGTATCATTAGACGTTTCTACCATTACTTCTGGATTGTATATGATGAAAATCACGGATTCTAATCAAAATACGAGTGTTCATAAATTAAAAATAGATTAATGCTGTTGTAATTTGAAAAGGAAAGTAGTATTTTTACTTCAGTTAATCATAGTATTAAATTTAAAATTAAATCAAAAGCAGCCTCACAAGGGTTGCTTTTGTGTTTCAATATGAGTAAAAAGAGTTTTTATAGTAACGGAAAACTTTTACTTACCGGAGAATATACCGTGCTTGATGGTGCAAAAGCGCTTGCGCTCCCATGTAAATTTGGACAGGCTCTTGAGGTAGAAGAAAACACTTCGGGAGAGATTTCGTGGGAAAGTTATGATGTTGATCAAACGTTATGGCTCAAGGTGACTTTTAAAATTCAAGATTTACTTGCAGGAAATATTTTATCTGAAGATTCGGCACAATCGCGATTGGCGAATATTCTTATCGAGGCAGCGATGTTGAATGCTTCTTTTTTGGATATCCATAAAGGATACACAGTCAAAACTACTTTAACTTTTCCGCGAAATTGGGGTTTAGGAACTTCTTCTACGCTTATCACTAACATTGCCCAATGGCTTTCTATCGATCCGTATGAATTACTTCGCCAAACATTTGGCGGGAGCGGTTACGATATAGCTTGTGCGCAATCAAATTCACCTATTTTATATCAATTAGAATCTGAAAAACCTATAGTGACGTCAACCTTTTTTTCGCCTGAATTTTCGGAGCACTTATATTTTGTTTATCTCAACAAAAAGCAAAACAGTCGAGCAGCTATTGCGGGTTATTATGCAAAGCGTTCGAATATTGGCGATGTAATTACAGCCATTAATAAAATCTCGGAAGAAGTTTTAGCAAGTTCAGATTTAGCGGAATTCATTCGTTTAATGAATCATCACGAAAAAATTATGAGTGAAGTGCTGGGGCTAAATACGGTTAAAGAAGAATTATTTAGTGATTTTGAAGGATCAGTTAAAAGTCTTGGTGCGTGGGGAGGAGATTTCGTACTAGTTATAACCGAAAAAAATCCTGCTCTTTATTTTAACAAGAGAGGATTTCAGACGGTGATTCCTTATCAGGAAATGATTTTATAACTAGCGTTTAATTTAGCTTGTCGGTCAGTTTATTGAAAGTTTTTCGAGGATCTTTTCCTTCGTATAAAATCTGATACACACAATCAATAATTGGAGTCTTTACGCCCAGTTTTTGGTTGAGTTCATAAGCACTTTTTGAGGCATAATATCCTTCAGCAATCATGCTCATCTCCATCATAGCAGATTTTACGGTGTAACCTTTCCCAATCATATTCCCGAAGGTTCTGTTTCTGGAGAATAGAGAATATCCGGTTACTAGCAAATCGCCCAAATAAGCCGAATTATTAATGTTGCGTTTCATCTTGTGGATTTTTCGGATGTAACGTTTCATTTCGCGAATAGCATTACTCATTAGTAAAGCTTGGAAATTATCTCCGTATCCCAATCCGTGAGCCATTCCGGCAGCGATGGCGTAAATATTTTTAAGCATAGCTGCATATTCTGTTCCGGTTATATCATCAGATATTTTGGTTTTGATAAAATAACTCGAAAGCGAATCGGCTACAATTTTGGCCGTTTCTTTACTTCCAGAAGCTATTGTAAGGTACGAAAGACGCTCAAGAGCTACCTCTTCCGCATGACATGGACCTGATATTACTGCAATTTTATCAAAAGGGATATTATAAGTTTTATGGAAGTGTTCACCAACTAATAAAGAAGATTCTGGAACTATACCTTTTATGGCAGAAATAATAATTTTTCCTTCTAGAGATACGGTCAATTTTTGTAATTCCGAAGCTATAAAAGCAGACGGAATTGCGAACACAATACAATCGGCGTATTCAATTGCTTGGTTGATATCTGTAGTTAAGATAAGGTTTTCAGGATTGAACTCAACGGAAGTTAAATAATGAGGGTTATGACCATGTTGTTTGATGTGTTCAATGTTTTCTTCATTGCGCAAATACCAAGCAACTTTAGGTAAGTTTACTTTAAGCATTTTTACGATAGCTGTTGCCCAGCTTCCGCCTCCTATAACTGCATATTTAATAGTTTCATTCATAGCAGTGCAAATATAGTGTAAAAATAAAAAAGTCTGCCTTGTATAATAAGGCAGACTTTTAAGTTGTAAACTAATGTATTAGTTTTTTACTGCTTTGTATTTTTTTAATAGTGTGTAAGTTCCAAAAGCAACAGCCACGATTAAAAGTAATACTAATTTCGAATCGATGTCTGCTGGTGGAGTTTCATCTTCACCTATTCCTCCTTCAGGATTTCCTGGAAACTCCTGAGCGAAAGACATTAAACCAGTGAACATTACCAAAGCAAACGATAAAAATCTTTTAAAAAAATTATTTTCCATACCTTACTTTTTTAAGTTTCTTATAAATACTCTGCAAATATATCAGAAAAAATTGCTTTTTCAAATATTTGCAGAGTTTTTTCATAAAAAAGTTAATTATTTACTTTTTTGGTAAGGATTACATTGTCTGTAGTTACCACTTTTACAATCAATACTTGGTTAGCGTTTATAGCGTCTACTAGGTGATTGTTACCTTCAGCTTTGCTTTGGTACACAGTTCTACCTAACATATCATAAACCATAACTTGTTTCATTTCAAAACCAAGGGTTTCGATTTGGAATTGACCGTTTTTCGGATATACTATCCAATTGTTCTTTAGATCCGGATTAGCTACGCTAAGCGCATCTTGACGATACACCACGCTAAATCTTGAGTTAAACTCACCTGATTCTGAAACAAATGTATAGTTAGCTTCTTTTAGGTTATGAGTTACTTGATTTA